>Ga0160451_100010_pt1 | contig 303488 bp, 249 predicted proteins | sample HID1975M_E1MG_FD_108270 | JGI IMG/M metagenome (GOLD analysis project Ga0160451, IMG submission 108270) | Enriched soil microbial communities from UW Madison campus, WI, USA - HID1975M_E1 MG | ecosystem: Environmental > Terrestrial > Soil > Unclassified | place: USA: Madison, Wisconsin... | reverse complement strand
TGGCGGTCTGGACGGGACTCGAACCCGCGACCCCATGCGTGACAGGCATGTATTCTAACCAGCTGAACTACCAGACCGAAAAATGTAAAATGTTATTTAAAATTGGCGGTCCGGACGGGACTCGAACCCGCGACCCCATGCGTGACAGGCATGTATTCTAACCAGCTGAACTACCGGACCAAATTTTAAATGTTGTTAAAGAACTATTCGAGATTACTCTCTTATTTCTGGCGGTCTGGACGGGACTCGAACCCGCGACCCCATGCGTGACAGGCATGTATTCTAACCAGCTGAACTACCAGACCGTTTACCTTCTCTCTTGAAGGTGTGCAAATATAGCGTTTATTTCTTTATTTGCTAATATTATTTTAAAAAAAACTAGTCTACGGCTCCGTCTTTCATCTTTTCTGCATTCTCAGCGAACTGTAATGCATCGATAATCGGCTGAATATCACCGTCCAAAATAGCTGATAAATTATATGTTGTCATACCAATACGGTGCTCTGTAAATCTTCCCTGAGGGTAGTTATAAGTACGAATTTTTGCAGAACGGTCACCGGTTGAGACTAAAGTTTTTCTTTTTGCAGCAATATCACCGTTCTTTTTGTTCAATTCGATCTCGTAAAGTTTGGTACGAAGCATTTCCATTGCCAGTTCACGGTTTGCTAATTGAGAGCGTTCCACTTGACAAACGACTACAATTCCTGTGGGTTTGTGAGTCAGCTGTACTTTTGTTTCTACCTTATTGACATTCTGACCACCAGCACCGCCTGAACGTGACGTATGCATCTCAACATCTCCTGGGTTGATGTCAACATCCACTTCTTCAGCTTCTGGAAGAACAGCAACAGATGCCGCAGAAGTATGGACACGACCTTGCGTTTCTGTATCAGGAACACGTTGTACACGGTGTACACCTGATTCATATTTCAATTGCCCGTAAGTATCTTCACCCATTACTTTCAAGATTACCTCTTTATAGCCACCAGAAGTTCCTTCCGTTACATCCATAACCTCAACTTTCCAGCCTTTGGTTTCAAAGAATCGGGTATACATACGGTATAAATCACCTGCAAATAATGCCGCTTCATCACCACCAGTACCACCACGAATCTCTAAAATTGCATTTTTGTCATCTTCCGGATCTTTCGGAATCAGCATCATGCGGATTTCATCTTCCTTCTCTTCTTTTGCAACTAATAATTCATCAAGTTCTTCTTTCGCCATATCGCGAAGTTCTTGATCTTTCTCATTGCTGATAATATCTTTATTGGTATCGATATTGCTTACCATATTTCTGTAAATATGGTACTGATCTACGATTTTGCCTAAATCTTTGTATTCTTTATTTAATTTGGCAAAACGCTTCATATCTTTGATGGTCTCAGGATTGCTTAATTCAGCCTCCACTTCTTCCCATCTTTCTTTTATCGCCTGTAATTTTTCTAACATAATTCACATTATTCAAACCCTGCGACATGCGCAAGAGCTTTTAAGCTTACAAAAGTAAAGAAATTTTGTCGATTTAATAATAGTTCTATTGCTTAATGTGAAGAAACTGCCTTCAAGCCTACAATAGATGCGATAAGAGTGAAAATGAAGAATATGCGCCAAAAATCTGCAGGTTCTTTAAAGAAGAAGATTCCGATTAAAACTGTTCCTACGGCACCAATTCCTGTCCAAACTGCATACGCAGTACCGAGCGGTAATGTTTGCGTTGCTTTGATTAGTAAACCCATGCTTAAAAACAGGGAAAGGACAAATCCGAAATACCAAAGATACATGGCAGAACCTTCGCTTTGTTTTGCCTTTCCTAAGCAGGTGGTAAACCCAATTTCAAATAACCCACCTAAAATTAATAATATCCAATTCATAGCCTTTTTTTTTGCAAAGATGGATACAATTAGCGTAATTATTTTTTACTAATGTTAAAAAATTACCGAATGTTGGCGCGGATACGGCTTAGGGTGACTTGGGAAATTCCTAAATAGGAGGCAATGTAACCTAATTTGATACGGTTGATATAAGTGGGGTATTTGTCTAGCAGATCCATATATCTACTTTGTGCAGTATTGAAAAGTTTGGACATCGCTCTCTGTTCAATTTTAATAAATTCGTACTCTGCAATTTTTCTCCCTAAGTTAGCAATGCGAATATTTTCTTCATACAACCTGAAAAGGGCGGGAGAGTTTATTTTAAATAAAGTAGCATCTTCTACAATAGCAATGTTTTCATATCCAGGCTCATTTCGGGCGTAGGTATTGATCGACATCAGCATACAGCCTGCATCATTAAAATCAAGGGTGATTTCTCTATTAGGAACTTCATAATAGACGCGTGCTAATCCTGATGATAGTATGTAGATATCATGTTGCAGTTTGTCCTGTTGTATAATGATGGTATTCCGAGGGATGTGGACTTCGGTCGTAATAGCTTCTATAGCCTCAATGTCATCTGCTTCTAAGGGGTAGTAACTCAAAAGGCAATCGCGTAAACTTTTTTTTATTTCGACCATTTTTCAAGTTTTAGTTTATGACCATCCCAGACTGCATAGGTCTGGTAATTCATCCATTCACCTAAGTTTATCACTCGGCTCTGATCCGAAAGTTTGATGTCATAAGGTAAATGACGATGTCCGAAAATGTAGAAATCATGGTGCTGCTTGGCTTCCATTTCTTTTGCATAACCAATGAGCCATTCCTGATCTTCACCTAAAAAATGCTCATCTTCATTATTAGCAAGTCGACTGTGTTTTGACCAGCGTGTGGCAATGCCGATTCCTAAATTTGGGTGCAATCTTGCAAATAGCCATTGACAGGTCTTACTTCGGAAGAATTTTTTTAAGATTTTATATTTACGATCTCCCGCACCTAAGCCATCACCATGATGGAGATAAAAAGATTTTTGATCTCGGTTTATGAGTAGTTCGTCATCGACAATAGTTGCTTGCAGTTCGTTTTTAAAATAATCGAACATCCACATGTCATGATTTCCTTTAAAGATGGTTAATTTGACTCCCTTATCCACCAATTCTGCCAGTTTTCCGAGAAAACGAATATATCCTTTTGGTACAACGGTACTGTATTCAAACCAAAAGTCAAAAATATCACCGACTAAATATAATTCAGCAACATCATCTTTAATATGGTCAAGCCAAGATATAATTAGACGTTCCCTTTCTTTGGATTTACTTTGTGGATAAGATCCCAAATGAAAATCCGAAGCGAAATAGATATTTTTTCCTGTTGACATGTGGTCAAAACTACCTAAATCACTTCGGATTTCAAACTTCGATAAATTTGTTTTTTACAATTCTAATTTTTAATGGAAATAACATCCATTAAAAATTACCATCAGCGTTTTTCTTTAAGCTGTTTGATAAATGGTGCTAAATATGCTTTTGCTTCGGAATCCAATGATTCAATTGATTTATTCAATTTTGAAGGAGCGATTTTTTTTATGGCCAGCAATGATGCACTTAATACAGCATAGGATTGTTCTTTTAGACCTTTTTCAATAATAGGCAAGTATTTATGATTACCGCTATTTCCTAATGCGACCAATGCTGAAGCTCTTACTTTCGTTTTGGGATCCTGTTGCGCCATGGAGATAATTTTTGATTCAACACTATTTTTAACGGATGGGTCTGTTAAATCCAATCCTTGAATTGCAGCAGCTCTAAGATCTTCTTCTTTGTCGTTTAATGCTTCTATTAACAATTTTGTTGTTTCCGTTTTTTTATTGTGTAAGGCATATCCAATTGCTTTAATACGGTTATAATAGGTCGGTACATTTTGATATTGATACGTATAGTCGGACATTGTTTTATTATCGATGACCTCACCAACCAATATTTTAGCAGGATCAAAATCGATAAAATCAGGCTTTTGTTCAAAAGGAAAACTAAATTCCTGTGCTCGCTGATTAATAAGAATAGTTTTAGTCTCTTTTCCATTTGCCGTATAAAAATCGATGCTTAAAGGTAAAGTGAACGTTTGTACGCTGACATCCTGCATCTGCTTAATGGCTAATTTCTGCGTCCCATTTTCATAAGTATATTGGATATTTAAAATAGGATGACCGCCTTGATAATACCATTGATTGAAATATGGACTCCAATCTTTACCTGTTATTTCTTCCATAGCAAGTCGAAGCTGGTGCGTTTCTCCTGTTTTATGGGCATTGTCTGTTAAATATTTTTGTAACGATTTATAGAAAGCAGCATCTCCCATCTGATTTTTTAATGCATAGAGAATTACCGATCCTTTTGAATAGGAAATATTATCAAACATATCTTCTTTATCGTTATAATGAAAGCGTGCTAAGGTAGGGCTTATTCCATTTTTGGTCGATCTTAAATAACTTTGCAGTTTTTCAAACCGAGATTTATCTTCTTTATCTTGTCCGCCATCATGACCGCGCCATATCACCTCTCCAAATGTTGCAAAAGATTCATTCATGGTCAGATTTGACCATGATTCGGCTGTTACTAAATCACCGAACCATTGATGAAATAGTTCATGGGCAATAGTTCCTTCCTCATTATCATCTAGTAATTCCCGTGTTGTCTTTTGTACCGGTTCACCATGTAAAGTTGCGGTTGTATTTTCCATAGCTCCCGATACATAGTCTCGCGCAACTACTTGGGCATATTTATTCCAGGGATATTCTACGCCTAAAATTTGACTGTAGTAAGCCATCATTGCTGGTGTTTTGCCGAATATATCTTTCGCATATGGAGCGTATTTTGGTTCGAGGTAATAATCTACCGGAATGGATTTGTAGTGATCATTTGTTATTTTGAAATCACCAACGGCCATCATAAATAGGTATGGAGCATGAGCTTGGGTCATTTCCCAAGTATCTGTTCGGGTACCATCCGTATTTTTATGCTGTGCTGTTAACGCTCCATTAGAAAGGGTTGTATAGTGGTCCTGCACCGTAATGGAGATTTCAGAAGTAGTTTTTTGATTTGGTTTATCTATGGTAGGAAACCAGGCCGAAGAGGCTTCCGTTTCACCCTGTGTCCATATCTGGATTGGTTTATTTGGAACTTTTCCATCCGGGTTGATAAAATACAATCCTTTTGCATCGGAAATTGCCGCACTGCCTTTGGCTTTTAATTCATCTGGTTTAGAAGTGTAGGCTATATAAATGGTGTATTTCTCGGTCCCTTGAAATGGTTTTCCTAAGTTAATGAATAGCGATTCGCCGTCATAATCATATTTGAGTGGTGTTTTTTGATTACCTTCTTGTAATGCAATCTCTTTTATGTCCATCCCCTTGGCATCTAAGCGTAAAGAGTCGGTCGGATAGAAGTGAGGTTTTAGCGTCAACCATTCTTCTCCATATAGGTAGCGTTTTCCGTAATCAAATTTTACATTCAGTTTAGTATGGACCAAATCATTGATTTTAGTCTCTGTGGCCCGGTATTGATTGATCGGTAACGCTTGATTAGGTTGTGCAAATACTGTTGTTAAGCTGGCAGCAGTTAGTACACTTAGCGTTAAAAATATTTTATGAATCATTCGATGTTAATTTATACTTAGGCAATTTGCGATATTTTCTGTAGTAAACGAATTTTGTTGAAAAAATGTTTGCCTAATCTAATTATTTAAGCGACGCTGAAACACGTTATAATTTATTAAATTTGTTTATAACCTCATTTGAAAAAAACATGAATAAAAAACTGAGTTTAATTTTAACAGTAATAGCTATGTCGTCCGTACATCTTGGAAACGCACAAGAATTGAAATATCCAGAAACAAAAAAAGGTCAGGTAGTTGATCAGTTCTTTGGCGAATCAGTGCCAGATCCTTACCGTTGGTTGGAAAATGACTTAGCAGCGGATACAAAATCTTGGGTTGTTGCGCAAAATAAAGTGACGTATGATTATTTAGCTCAGATTCCATATCGCGATCAGCTGAAACAGCAATTGACAGATATTTGGAATTATGAGAAAGTTGGAACTCCTTTTATAGAGGGTGCTTATACTTATTTTTATAAAAATGATGGTTTGCAGCAACACGCCGTTCTATATAGAAAATCAAATAAAGGTGGAAAGGAAGAGGTCTTTTTAGATCCAAATACATTTTCTAAAGATGGATCAACTTCTTTGTCAGATGTAAGTTTTTCAAAAGACGGTAGTTTGATGGCTTATTCTATTTCAGAAGGAGGCTCGGATTGGAGAAAAGTAATTATTTTGAATACTGCTGATAAAAAACAAATTGGTGAGACGTTAATTGATATCAAATTCTCAGGTATTGCCTGGAAGGGGAATACTGGATTTTATTACTCCAGCTATGATAAACCGAAAGGCTCAGAATTATCGGAGAAAACAGATCAGCATAAAGTTTATTTTCATCAACTAGGTACCGCTCAGGCAAAAGATAAAATGATTTTCGGTGGAGCTGCTGTTCAACGCCGTTATATCGGTGCCAACTTAACGGATGATGAGCGGTTTTTAATCATTTCTGCCGCAAATACAACGACCGGCAATGAATTGTATGTACAGGATTTATCTAAGCCTGGAAGTAAAATCATCAACATCTTAAGTGGATTTGACAGTAACACAAGTATCATTGATAATGATGGCGATACTTTTTATGTGCAAACAAATTTAAATGCACCAAATAATAAATTGGTGAAGATGAACATTCGTCAACCTGAATCGAAGAACTGGATTGATGTTATTCCTCAAACGGAAAATGTTCTTGAAGTTTCGACTGGTGGCGGTTATTTATTTGCTAATTATCTTAAAGACGCAATCTCAGTTATTGAGCAATACGATTATACAGGAAAAAAAATCCGTGAGATCAAATTACCGGGTGTAGGAACTGCAGCAGGTTTCTCCGGGAAGAAAAAGGAAAAAACAATCTATTACGGTTTTTCAAATTACATCACCCCATCTACAAGTTTTTCATTTAATGTAGACAATGGACAATCTGAGGTTTATATTAAACCTAAAGTGAAGTTCAATTCAGATGAGTTTGAATCTAAACAGGTTTTCTACACATCAAAAGATGGAACAAAAGTTCCAATGATCATTACGCATAAAAAGGGATTGAAGCTGGATGGTAAAAATCCGACCATTGTTTACGGTTATGGTGGCTTTAATATCAGTTTGACTCCAGGTTTTAGTGTATCTACAGCCAATTGGATTCAAAATGGTGGCGTATATGCTGTCGCAAACTTACGAGGTGGAGGTGAATATGGTCAAAAATGGCATGATGGTGGCCGTCAGTTTAATAAGCTGAATGTGTTTAACGATTTTATTGCCGCAGCAAAGTATTTACAGAGCAATGGCTATACTTCTCCTGATTATACTGCACTATCTGGAGGTTCAAATGGAGGATTGCTCGTTGGGGCAACCATTACGTTAGATCCAACTATTGCAAAAGTAGCTTTACCAGCAGTAGGAGTGCTTGATATGTTACGTTATCATACATTTACAGCAGGAGCAGGTTGGGGATATGATTATGGTACTGCTAATGACAGCAAAGAGATGTTTGATTATCTGAAGGGATATTCACCTGTACATAATGTTAAAGAAGGTGTTTGTTATCCTGCGACTTTGGTTACCACCGGAGATCATGATGACCGTGTAGTGCCTGCACATTCTTATAAGTTTGTTTCAGAACTACAGGCAAAACAGAAGTGTGATCGTCCTGTTCTCATTCGGATTGAAACAAAAGCTGGGCATGGGGCAGGCCGTTCTACAGAAGTGGTGATTAATGAAACAGCTGATAAATATGCTTTTACCCTGTGGAATATGGGAATTAAAGCACTAAAATAAATATCATTTCAAAGTAAATCCACTCCTGACAAGAGTGGATTTTTTATTAAAAGAGCTACTTTTGCTTAAAACAAACTAAGATGAGTACAAAAGCATATGCAGCCTTTTCGGAGGCCGAAGATTTAAAACCACATCAGATTCAACGCCGGGATTTGCAGGATAAGGATGTTTTTATTGATATTGAATATTGTGGTGTTTGCCATAGTGACATTCATACAGCAAGAGCAGAATGGGGACAGCCTCATTACCCCGTAGTTCCTGGTCATGAAATTATTGGACGTGTGTTGGCCGTAGGGCCAAATGTGACAAAATATGAGGTCGGTGACCTTGTTGGTGTAGGCTGTATGGTCGAATCATGCAAGCACTGTAATCCTTGTGATGAAGGGTTGGAGCAGTACTGTGAAAGTGGGATGATCGGCACTTATAACAGTGCTAAATCTAAATATGGTGGTATTACATATGGTGGCTACTCTGAGAATATCGTTGTAGAGGAAGATTTTGTTCTGAGTATCCCGACAACAATTGATGTGAAAGCAGCTGCTCCTTTATTGTGCGCAGGTATTACAACATGGTCGCCTTTGCGTCACTGGAATGTGAAAAAAGGTGATAAAGTTGGTGTAATTGGTCTTGGAGGATTGGGGCATATGGGTGTTAAATTTGCGAAAGCGATGGGTGCACATGTTGTCATGATTACAACTTCTCCAGAAAAGGGTGAAGATGCAAAGAAATTAGGTGCTGATGAAGTTTTGATTTCTAAAGATGCGTCACAATTGCAGGCGCATGCAAATACGTTTGATTTTTTATTGAATACAATTCCAGTGGGTCATGACGTTAATCCATATTTAAGTCTTTTAAAATTGGATAAAACAATGTGTATTGTAGGAGCTGTAGAGCCATTGCCTGGAGTTCATGGTGGTTTGCTGATCGGTAAGCGTAGACACTTAGCAGGATCGTTGATCGGTGGCATCAAAGAGACGCAGGAAATGTTAGATTTCTGTGGTGAACACCAGATCGTTTCAGATGTTGAGGTTATCAATATTCAAGATATCAATAATGCATACGAACGTATGATTAAATCAGATGTGAAGTACCGTTTTGTAATCGATATGAAATCATTGAAAAACAGTTAATAATTTCTGCGGTATCGAAAAGGGTTGAAAATAAATAATTTTCAACCCTTTTTCTATTTAATAATTATGTTCAAGAGTATTATAAATTCCAGGTTGGGATATCACTTTTCATTTTAGCTAGTGTATCCTGATAGTTATCTTGTTCGCCTTCTGTCGCTAGAGATAATGCTTCTTCTTGCCATTTTATAGCATTTATCTTATCTCCTTTTTTATACAGTAGATTGGCATAGGTGTCTAAGTATGCGCTTTTTACATCTTGTTCTACAGCTCTTTTGCTCCATTTTAAAGCTGCGTCTAAACATGCCGCATCGGTACTGTTTTCAAAAATTTCCCAAGCATAACTATTCAATTGATTTGAATTTAGATCTTCTGATGTTAAATAGCTGTCAACAATATTTGTTAAAGAAGACCAATTACGCGATTGTACATAATACTGTGCCTTCATCAATTTGAAGATTGGGTCAAAATTGATATTTGCGTATTTGTCGGAAATTTCTGTTTTTAAAGCTTCCCAATTAGGTTCTGTATTGAAATCGATTTTAGTTCCTAATACTTCATTGATGGCCACAGTGGCAAGTACACGATTTGCCGCGCCGTTTTTTTCTAATAAAGCATCAATTTTTTCAGGATTATCCCGTAGTAGCTCGAAAGCTTTAGATCGGGATGTACGTGTGTTTGCCACGAGATAGGCAGCACATTCTTTCGTTAAATTTTCAGGTTTGGTATGGGAGATAATGATATCTTCAGCTTGTGTCACAGTAGCTTCATCATAAGCTGTGTTCGCAGCTCTAACCATTCGGTGCGCTAAGGCTAAATCTGTTGGATTCTCGTTAAACGCTTTTAACAAAGCATAATACTGTGTTTCAGGTTTTAAAGCATCTTTACTCCGCTCAATGAATTCATCAGCATCGCCACCTCCGACCATACGGTGCACAAGTTCACCTTGAGGATTGAAAATTAAGAAGGTAGGATATGCGGCAATTTTGTAATCTTTACCGAACCGTTCGGCTTCTTCATACCATGCTTTCACTTCTTCACTATCCTTGTCCGTTTTATCCATTTGGATTTTGGCGTTAACAAATTTAGAATTGAAGAAATCTCCCACTTTTGTTTGTGGAAATACACTAGCACTCATGTATTTACAAGGACCACACCAGGTAGTAAACAAATCCACAAAGATAAATTTGTTTTCTTTTTTTGCTTTTTCTTTAATTTGGCTCCAGTTCAATCCGTGCTCAAATGTTATTCCTTTTTCTTGACCTATAACGGCAAAGGGTAAAATAAGGAGGAATAATAATATCTTTTTCATAACCAGTCTCTAAGAAGTTGCTCACTTAATCATTTCTTGAAATTAAAGTTATGTAATAAAATTGTAAAAAAAATAGGTTACAGAAATTTATTTCTGTAACCTATTTGTAGAATAGTGCTTTTTATAAGCCTAGATCTTCATTTTGGACTTTAAACCTTTTTGAATTCCGTCTTTATGAACTAAAAGTGATGTTGTTTTGTAACGAACAAACTCTTTTGTTACATACAAGTAACCTTTATAATCGTTTGTCACACCCCAAGAGTTTTTAACGATATAATACTCTTTACCTGTTTGATCTTTGGCTAATCCAACGATGTGCATACCGTGATCATCAGTTGTTTGGTAGTTGTCGAAAGCAGTCTGTCTTTGTTCAGCTGTAATTTTAGCCTCAGGTTTTGGTCCAACAAACATTTCTTGTTGTTCTTGTGGGGTCATTTGCTCGAATGGTTTTGCAGGGACATAAGCCACACCATTTTTCCAGCTAAAGCTTTTCTCAGAAACATCTGTTGCCCAAGCTACTGTATAACCATTATTCAATGCATTATCAATGATATCAGTTAGGTCATTGATTTGAACATTATAAAAATTATCAAATGACCAGTTATCAGGAATCAATAATACAAATTTATTGTAGTAAGGTTGATCTGTAACAGAAGCAATACCGACATATTCATCAGGGTTAATACCAATTACTTGATCAGCAAATGTACGTGGTGTATAGCTTTTGCCTTTGTATTGGAAGTTTTTAGGGACTTCACCTAGGTACGAATCCATTGCAGCAGTGTACGCTTTTTCCCAGTTTGGAGTTAACGTTTTGCTTTTTACAAAAGTAGCTAACATGGCATCCAACATATTGGTCATTTCACCAAAGTTGTTTTTATCAGATCCATAGTGTAGGCCTGTGTACTCTGTTTGTGGCAAAGCACCATAGTGGCGGAACGCATTTAAAACATCATGAAATTGTCCACCTTCGCCTAAAGATAATCCGCCGTGTAAACGCACGTAGTTTTTTGCTTTTCCTAAATAAGTATTACGAGCAGAGAAAATCTGTGAAATTTCTACAGGTTCTTTTCCCATACGGATCATTTCAGACTCGAGGAATGAATTCCCAGAATATGACCAACAAGTACCGGAAGAACCTTGGTTTTTGATCGAAGTATTTTTTAGATTAATGATTTCGGTAAAATTGAAGCCAGCCTTACTGTTATCATTTTGATTTGTTTTTAAGGCATTGATTAAATTATCCTGAGCCTGTACTACTTGTAATGAAGCTGCAAATAGTGATGCTGCCAATACGAGTGATTTATTCCAATTCATTTTTTAAAAGTTAATGATTTTATGATGCTAAATTAAAAATAAATTCATTTACCATCATGACATTCTTACAATTTGATTGTAATAAAATTGTGCTTAACAAAAAAACGGGGCTTTAAAAGCCCCGTTTTTTATTAATTTTCTATTTTGAGATCTGGTTTTTTAGGAAATACCAATGACGCGACGACACTGATCACCAAAATACTGACGATAATAATCAATGAATGTGATGTTGAAAAACCAATTTGTACCAACCAGTGATGCAGTAACATTTTTAATCCAATGAAAATTAGTAAAAATGCTAATCCTACCTTCAAGTAATGGAATTTGTGAATGATATTAACCAATAAGAAGAACATCGAACGCAATCCTAATACCGCGAAGATATTTGAGAAAAATACGACGTATGCATCTTTTGTTACCGAGAAGATCGCTGGAATAGAATCTACAGCAAAAATCAAATCGGTAAATTCAATTACCAACAGAACCAAGAATAAAGGTGTCATATATTTGACACCATTTTCAATATGGAAAAAGTGACCACCATCTAATTTAGGCGTTACCTTAAAATATTTAGATGCAAATTTTACCACAGGATGGTTTTGTGGATCCACTTCTTCCTCTTGATTTCTATTTAAGAACATCTTAATACCGGTAATCAATAAGAATCCTCCGAAGATGTATAAGATCCACCCGAATTTTGTAATCAATGCTGCTCCTAAGAAGATGAATATGAAACGCATTAATACGGCTCCAATTACGCCCCATACCAATACTTTATGGTAGTAACGTTCTGGAATACCAAAAGATGAAAATAAGAGCACCATAACGAAGATATTATCGACAGATAGGGCATATTCTACTACATAGCCTGTTATAAATTCTAGGGCTAGGTTATTATTGTATAACGCAATGCTGCCTTCCAGATCTCCAGGCATGATTTTAACGTCATGCAGATGAGCTTTGATGACTTGTTGCAGATGATCTAGATCTTGAATGTTGTGTAATTCATGGCCATAGTGACGTAACACCCAGTAGAAGCCTAATGCTAATAATACCCAGATTATACTCATGATGGCGGCACTTTTTAGGGATACAGTTTTGTCTCCTTTCGAAAACACTCCTAAATCGATCGCTAACATTAAAATAATGAAGATTAAAAATCCTCCAAAAAACATGATCTCGTGACTCATTTTCTATTTTTTTCTTTCAGTTGTAAATTTGACAAGTTGTAGTAACCCTGTTTTATATTCATTATCAGGGAATTCATCTAATATTTTAAAAGCATCTTTTTGGTAATCCAACATTTTTTCTGTTGCATATTCCAATCCACCACTTTGTCTTACAAACGCAATGACTTCTGCTACTTTTTTATTGTCATCATTATGGTTTTTTACCAGATTGATGATTCTTCTTTTTTCTGATTTTTCCGCTTGACTCAATGCATATATCAGTGGTAGAGTCATTTTTTTCTCTTTGATATCATTACCGAGTGGCTTGCCCACATCGTCGACTCCAAAATCAAATAAATCATCTTTTATCTGAAAAGCGATACCGATTTTTTCGCCAAATGCATGTAGTTTCTGAACGGTCGCCGCATCGGCTCCCGAAGATGATGCTCCACAAGCACAACAGGAAGCAATCAATGAAGCTGTCTTCTGACGGATGACTTCAAAATAGATTGATTCTTCGATATCCAGTTTCCGCGCTTTTTCAATCTGTAATAATTCACCTTCACTCATTTGTTCAACGGCCTCTGAAACAATTTTCAGTAAGTCATATTCATGATGCTTTACTGAGAGAAGCAATCCTTTGGAAAGTAAAAAATCTCCGACTAGAACGGATACTTTATTTTTCCAGAGTGCGTTCACAGAAAAGAAACCTCTTCGTTCATTTGCATTATCTACAACATCATCATGGACCAATGACGCTGTATGAAGTAACTCAACTAAGGAAGCGCCACGATAGGTGGATTCTTTTATACCGTTGCACAGGCCTGCCGAAAAGAAAACAAACATTGGACGCATCTGTTTTCCTTTGGTTTTCACAATATATCCTGTAATACGATCTAATAGAGGGATTGAACTTTTCATTGAAGCTTTAAATTCAGTTTCAAAAGTTGCCAATTCCTTGAGGATGGGACGTTGTATTTCTTTTAATTTCAGCATGCAAGATGGTTAAAAACCACTATAATCTCCTTAAATGTCTATAAATATAAGCAATAGATTATAATGAATCTACCGCATTCTCTAATTTTTGGTACCATTCGTCACCATATTCCCGAATCAACGGGTCTTTTAGAAACTTGTATACGGGAACCTGTAGTTCTTTTCCAAAAGTACATGCATCTTTGCAGATGTGCCATCTGTCGTAATGAAGCACATCAAATTCAGGATAATTTGTCGTGCGAATAGGGTATAGGTGACAGGAAATTGGCTTTTTCCAGTTGATATCTCCAAGCTCATATGCTTTCTCAATGGCACATTTTGTGATACCATTTTCCCAGGTAACATAGGCACATTCTTTATTGCCATCGACACATGGGGTTGTTAAATCTCCGTCCATATCAATCACATGTGTGCCTTGATCTTCTATGGCTTCTATACCCTTAGCTGTCATGTAAGGTTTTACTTTAGGATATATCTCCGCAAGTATGGCCAGCTCATTTTGTTTTAATGGAGCGCCGGAATCTCCTTCTATACAGCAAATGCCTTTGCATTTGGAAAGATTGCATACGAAATCATTGTTAATCAAATCTTCGTGCACTAATACATTTCCTACTTCTATCATGATATTTTTTTATTTTGAATAACTCGCACGCTGTCCGAGTTTATGTTTCAAGCCTTCGGCTTTTAAGAGTTCTAATGTCACAGAACCAATTAAAATGTCTACGTTAGCTTTTACTGGGATACGATTCCCATCATTGGTTACCCAAAGATATAACTTACTGTTTTTCTTGAAAATTCGACCTGGCTTTATTTCAGGACTGAATTTAAGACATTCTAATGATCCTAAATCTGTTTTTATGGTTTCTACACCAATATATTTGATGCCTAATGTGGCGATTTCGTCGTTTAAGAAATAAGTCAATTTAAATGACTCTCCTGGCTTGACAGACGAAAGGTCCAAATTGCGCGCAAAATAGTATGCTGATAGTAAATCAAATGTTTGAGATACTACACTTTTAAAGTCTCCTTTGTTTCCGCTTACTGATCTTGTCTTTTGGTCGAAAGTAACCTTATCATTCCTTCTGTAGCCTCCTTCTCGGATGTTTTCAGTGTAATAATAAGGAAGATAAGTCTTACCATCTATATAGGAGTTGTATTCGTTCTTTACTGTATATAAAGCAAATGCTCCGGCAGTTTTCCCAGTTGCATATAACCGAAATGCAGGCGCCCCGCTACCTGATTTAGTATCTGTTACCGTCAATAGGCCAGTTGCCGCAGAGAGAAAACCATACTTTAATTTGTACTCTAATTTTTCTCCGCCTTTAAAAGCGGATTCTTTCAAATGAGGAAGTTCTTGAGCAAATATCTGACCGCAGAAACTGAGCACTAAGAGTATTAACGAGACTAGCTTTTTCATATACGTAAGAATACAAAAATATTTTGAAATTACGAATACCGCTATTTACGTTTAAAGACAGGAACGGTAGAACAAGGTTCTCCATACATGATACTTTTCGCAACTTTTGCCAAGGCAGTAGTGAACTGAACGAAAGCCGATTCTGGAATTTTGATATCTCCACATCCTTTCACAACTACACGTTGATCTGTATATTCAGACATGTCAATTTCGGCTATAGTTTGGGCGTACAGTATACGTTCCAGTTCAACAAGATCTCCAAATACAACAGTCTTTGCAAATGGTTCTAATTTGGTCGCTAAGAGCATATATGCCCATGTCTGGACAATAGCATCAGTCGAACATGTAATTGCGACATGTTTGCCCGCATATGCTGACCAGTCATGTGTTTTTATAAAATCTCTAAAGTCTTTCTCTTTCAAGATCAGGCCATGAAATAGATTGTCTTTAATATCATATTCAACAAGTTCACCTGTTGGCTTGAACTTCGCAAGATCTACAGTGATAATACCACTCTGAGCAACTTTATTTACAATGTCGGTTTGAATATCCATATCAAATAATAAAAAAGCCGGACGATATACTCGTCCGGCTACAAAGTTAATTAAAATTATCTTAAAAGAATTTCACGCGATTGTCAGTGATTTCTGATTTATCTTGTAAAGCTTTGAAAATTGAAGCCCAAGAACGTTGCAGTTTTCCGGCTAAAATTTGTTTTTTCTGAGCATTTAAATCAGGAATCGCAGCAGGGTTAACAAAGCCATTCACTTGAACAGCGTATACACCTTGTGCACCTTCAATTGCTTTAGATGGTTTGTTCGGTTGTAAACCAAATACCGTACCTACCACTTTGTTTTCTAAAGAAACTCCAGGGATAACTGGATTTGCCAATACGATATTTTCAACTGCTACTGGAGTTTTACCTAATTTCTGTCCTACCTGATCAAGAGAGCTAGCACCGCTTAAGGCAGCATTCATTTTCTCTGTCAATAGTTTTGCTTTAACTGCATTTTTTACAGCAGGCTCAATATCTTTTTTTACAGTTGCTAAAGGCAAGATACCTTTAGGTTGTACATCTACAAGGCGTGCTAATATATACGATTGTTCTGTTTCAAAAACACGATCAGAAATATCATCTTTTTTAGCTTCGAATGCCCATTTGATCAATTCTCTTGGAGCTTCATTGCCGTCTAATGTATTATCCATTGCTAAAACACGAGTTGCAGTAGTTGCTTTCAATCCTAATTTTTGAGCTTCTTGAGCAAAGTTTTGTGCTGTAGCTGCAGTCAAGAAAGCATTTGCTTTGCTATGTGCCGTGTTTAATGTTTCTTTACCGCTGATAATCGCTTTATCTACGATCGCAGCTTTAACATATTTTGCAGAACCAATTTGATTCTCGATTTTGATGATATGTACACCAAATTGTGATTCCACAACTTTAATATCACCTGTTTTTCCATTGAATACAGCGTTATCAAAAACAGGAACCATTTGTCCACGAGGGAATGTTCCAAGTTCGCCACCATTTACTTTACTACCTTGGTCAGTACTGAATTGGACAGCTAGTGAAGAGAAGCTTTCTCCCTTCGCTAATAAACCTTTGATTGAATCTGCTTTTGCTAATGCTTTCTGAACACCACCTTCAGCAGTTGCATTCAATAAAATGTGACTAGCTTTTACGGAGTCAGGTCCAACAGTCGTTTGTGCTACTTTAGCAATTTCAAATAGACCGTTAGATTCGTAAGGACCAACAATAGTTCCAGCCGGAACATTGAAAAGTACTGAATCCAATGCTGGACTTAATTGACCTTTTTTAACAAAAGTGTAAGGGTATTTATTGTCGGAGTTGATCGATGCAAATAAAGAATCGTTTGTTGAAGCTGCTAATTCAGTTTTCAATCTATTGATAGTCTCTTTTGCATAATCGATATCTTTTGCAGTAGGACGTGCATCTACAACAACATACTCGATAGAGCGAGTTTCTTCTTGATTTTTAAATGAGTTTTTATGCTCATCGTAATATGCTTGATAATCAGCATCCGTGATTTTAATTTCACTATCCTTAACGCCAGCATAATCCAATAATACATATTTGAAATTTGCTAATTTATTGCGTTGTTGATATTCATCATTAGCTTCTAAAGATGTAACATAAACACTGTTGTTTAATAAGCTTGAGTATTTATTGTTCAAACGTTCTTCCTTTACAGCTGCTAATAACATTTCCCACTGTTGTGCTGCCTGAGGATTACCTGCAGTGTTTAATTGTGAAATGAATGTTAACAATTGGTTACGATTAAATTGACCTGTCTGTGGATCAGTAAAAGCTTGAACGATTTGATTAGAAGGACGATTACCAGTTACTAAATCATTTAATTCATTCTTACCAACCTCTAAGCCGATTTTTTCAATTTCGCTTTTTAGGATTTCTTTTTGCAACAATTGATTCCATACCTGTTGTACAGCATATGATTTCATTTGAGGAGTCAAGTTACCACCCATTTGTTGCTTAAACATTTCTGCTGTTTGATCAACTTGTTGGTTGAATTCTTGGAAATCGATTTTCTCTCCATTTATTTCTGCTACGCGATTTTGGTTTTTAGCCCAAAACGGAGTTCCAGATTTGACAACATCTCCTAATAAAAATGCTAGAATTGCCACAGCCATAGCTCCAGTTAAAATGAAACCAGCTCGGTTGCGCAAAAAGCTCATTAATCCCATAGTCTGTTTATTGTGTTTATTATTGTTTAAATACTTAAAATACCATTATTTAGGAAATAGTATGCCTAAATGCGGTGCAAGATACAATTTTTATAAAAAAAAGAGTAATTATTTCTGATTAAGGGAAACTTATTTCATCCAAATTTGTTTTGAGCAAATTTTATTGACCAAATGAAGGGAACATACTATTGTCTTTTACGAGCATGACACCTGTTGAATTTTGGATATTTATTTTTTTAAAATCCTTATCAGAAGTAAAGGAAGATCCTTGCAGGTTACCTCTATTATCTTTGAAATAGGCCGTTATAGGCATATTATTATAGAAAGATTCTTTGCCTTCATCGTAGATGATTTCATCTGTTTTAATGATTGACCCGTCTGCCATCGTTACGACAACGTTCTTTTTGAAAGTTGTTGTTTTTGCCGCTTCATGCTGAATGGCATAATCCGAGATAATACGTTGTGTTTCTTTAACATCTTTATCATAGAATATGATCTGGATACCTTTAGGGAATTCATAGACTTGCGTACTATCATGTTTAATGCGCATTTCAGGAGCAGTCATCCGTGCTTTTACGATCGTTGAATCGCTATAGATGACGTCCACGTGACGAGAGATATCAACGGCTTCTTCTTTTTTAAGATTAGCGATCCGATCTACTTCTTTTAAATCGGGTTCACAAGCTGTAAAGAAGATTGCCCCTACTGCAATGAGGAGCAGTAGAGGCAATGTATAATGCTTTTTTGAGGCAATTGTATGTGTTGCCATATCAGTCTCTTGATTAATCAATGGAGTTTCTTCTAAACCAACGGTCATTTAAAGTAAAACCAACATTCAAGTTGACGTATCTCTCTCTGATCAAGCTATTGTTCATGGTTCCCATTTGTCCCAGTTCTGCAGAGATATTGATTTTGGAAAATGCACCACTGTAAGGATTTCTTGCTAATGGAAGGCCAACACCAAAGGTAATAGCCATATCATTGATATCCTGTTTGTTGATAAAGTATTGCGTTCTGTTATAACGGAAGCCGATACGGTAATCCATTAAGCTTGTGTATTTAAATGAAGTTGGATCTGGTGTGATTTGTCCACCGATTGCAAAACCATAATTTGTTTTTAAGTTTTCTTCGTTTTTTCTTACCTGAAATTTCGACCAGTCTGCATATTTGAATTCTGCCCCTACTAACCAACGGTTTGTTCTGGCAAAAGTAATACCTACATTATGTTTTAATGGAAGGTTTAAATCTCTTCTTGTTCGCTCAGTTTGACTCACTGTATCCAAAGCGATGTTTGTGTCGTCACTATTGTTTGAGGGTAGCGTACGCGTTACAAATGATGTTGTGCGGTCATGGATCGCATTATTCAATGATCCCGAATAACCAACTGTTATAGAATATTCTTTATTGATCGTTTTGTAATACTGCGCTCCGTAGTCAAAGCTTACGCCTTGGATTTCACGTTTATCTTGTTGTTGTACGTTCAGACCGTAGTTAAAGGGTAATTCAAGTCGGCTAAAATCATTTAACGTACCAAATAGGTAAGAAATATTAGCTCCGACACTGAAATTCTTCGTGATATTAACACCGTATCCGAAATAAGCTTTTGTTAACCCACCTTCTCCGGTAAATGTTTTTCTGTAATTAACGGTGTCTATTTTTTGTGTACTGTTTGAGTTGTAACCTAAATCTGAGTATGGTAAAAGACCGATACTGATACCGCCCGCTTTTTTCATTGGGAAGGTCATTGTGATATGACTGAAAGCAAAATCTGCCGTATTATCTGACTTATTTTTCGAACTCAATTGGGTGAAATTTCCATATAGACCGGCATCAAAAGTACTGAATTGGGCAGCAGAGTATGAGGCTGGATTACTAGGATTCGTATTATAAACTGAACCGAAGTAACGGACACCCGTGGATAAGCCACCCATCGCACGATGTTGAGGTAGTAGATCTTCACGCATTTGACCTAAGCCAAATTGTGAATAAGGTGATGCAGACGTCGACTTCTGCGCAAATGCTGCTGACGAGCTGTATAATAAGCCTAAAGTCAATAACACTTGAGGTACTTTACTTGTAATGGAGCTTAAAAAGCGTTTCTGCATGATTATAGATTAAAGTTGCGAAACTTTTATTTTATATAAATAATATATTAAAGTTTTGTGTTTCAAAGATTCTAAAAATATGCGAAAAGATCGGTATAACGGGTTAAAAATCTGTTCAAATTTATATTTTAAGATGATCCTATCAGCATACAAAACTATTTAATTTTTGCGACCTTGTAGAGTTGATTTTGTTAAAAAAGGTTAAACTCCTGATAGCTAAAATTTTAGAAAAACTGAAAATACAGTATTGTTAAAATAATGATTGCATATACACTCTCAAAAAGCCATTTTTTCTTTGCATGTGTGAAATAATAAGCCATATAAATTGCCAATGGAGGTGCACATAGTAGAAAGTGTGTTTCGGTTATTTGCTTGTTCCAATAAAAGGAACCAACTGCTAATAACAACATGAAAAATAAGAGCTGAAATGATTTTCGAATATGTACTACGCTCTTAAAAAAATTATCTTTTAGAATGATGAGAAAAAGTATCAAATTAAATACGATGGGTATAAGTACAAAGTAATCATGAATTTCCATCGTTACTGTTGTTGGAAATGTTTTCGTCAGCGGTAGCCAGATGCTATAGAAATCCTTAAATCTCCCTAACCAAAGGTAGATTACCGCAAGGATAAAATAGATGGTTGCAAAACCCAACAACGGTGAGATCCATTCTCTCCAGTTGAATGGTCTGAAAATGATGAGACTGATCCAAAGTAATAGAAACATGATGATGAAAGGGAAATAGATCAAGCTACCGATAGCTACGATCATGCCCAGGTCAAACATCAGTGCTTTGATATCTTGTTGCCGGTATAAACTTAATAATTTGCTCAGCATCCATACCGATATGAAATTACAGATCAGGGTAGGTGATATAACCAGAAATGGTAAAAACAAACTGGCTAAAGTCAAATACATCAATGCAACAAGAAAACTTGGTTTACCCAACAAGTTGAAATGACCGATGATTCGATTTAGGATGGTCGCTTGAATAATGGTTAATCCTAATGTCACCAGCACATTCATTTGCGGTGATAAGGTATTGATACCGTCTTTTCCGAGTAAATTGCCAAGTGCGGGCTCAAATAGGATAGGAGTTAGGCTTTCGGGCAGATGAATGAATACGCCAAAGCATAAGAAAAATCCTATAAGTATAAGAAGAACGATATTAATGGGCGTGAATTTCCTAAATTGACTGATAATCATGTATGCCTTGTTACAAGTTGTTCTCTACAATATTACTATTTAATTCCGAATTAGGTTGATTAAAACCAACAATGCCATCACATTTTTGATATGATAGCATTGCCTTTTATAAGATGATATTATAAAATTATTTTTGATTTTGTTTCTTTTCTAATCTTGTTATTTTCCTATCCAGGATAAACAAATAACCAGCTATTCCTAAGAACAAAACGAGCATAACCAAAACAACCACGTATATTTTACCTGAACTTCTTAGTCCGGTCGCCATATCAATTTCGCTTTGTGCAAAGATGTTTAATGTTGTCATGAAGACTAAAGCGATTGATAGTGATAACTTTTTCATATCAATTGTAATAAGATTTTTCAAAAAATTAATTAATTTCATTTTGCTTCTGTTCGATGATACGTAAACGGTAGCGTAAGGTAAACATCCAAGTGCCGATCAAAATCCACCCAATGACGGCTGTATAAAATACCGGTCTTAATTGATTGTTCATGTCCAGGTTGCTGAAAGCGCTATTTCCTCCGCTTCCTGGGTGCAGTGAATCAGTCAGTTTTGGTAAGATATAAAGCAAAACAATCATGATAGGAAAAGCAAAAATATTATATACGGCAGATATTTTAGCTCTTTTCTGCTCCTCTTCAAGCGCATTTCGTAAGACCAAGTAGGCCAAGTACATCAATGTCGCAATGGCAGATCCATTCAATTTAGGATCATTGGGCCATGCTTCTCCCCAGGTAATATTTGCCCATAGCATACCTGTGGCTAATCCCATAAAACAAAATGTAATCCCGGTATTTACAGCTTCTACCGCCATTAAATCATACTCTTGCTTGCCCGTATTCAAGTACTTGATACTGTAGATAACAGATATTGTATAAAGGAATAGCATTGCAAACCACATCGGGACATGGAAGTAAATATTTCGGATGGTTTCATGAAGAAGGAATAAAGCAGGTACTGGACCTAGTAGCCCTGCAATGATGACCAATGAAATTAAGACTACTGCCAAAATTTTCCACCAACTTTTTCTCATTTTTATGAATATTTAAAAACTGTAATTGTGCAATTAATCACGCCAAAGGTAAGGAAATAACAATAAAGAAACAGTGATTGTGATGATATTAATTGCAATTAAAACGACGATTTCATTCAAACTTTCTGCTCTATCCATACCCTGCATTGCATTCTGTGACAGCTTAATCAGTACAATAAGCAACGGAATAATAACGGGAAAACTCAGGATGGCCATTAAAGTGCTGTTATTTCCAGCTTTAGAGGTAATACCCGAAACCATAGTGAAAACAGAAGCAAAACTGACACTGCCCAGGATGACTGCACAAAAGTATAAAACGGGATCGCCTAATGGATTTTTAAAAATTACAGAGTAGGTGATGTATGCAACAACGGCCAAAAATGCCATCAAGCACATATTATAAAAGATTTTAGCGAGTATAACTGCTTTCGGGTTTACGATGGAGTAGTAATAAAGTTGGCGTTGTTGGTTTTCTTGTGTGAAACTCTTATTAATGGCATTTACCGATGCGAACAGCATGATAATCCAAAATAAAGCGTTCCATATCGTAGCATCTACAGATTTGAATGCTTGATAGCAAACAAATACTGTAGATATTACATATAGTAAAATGCTATTGATGGCATATTTGGATCGCCACTCTAGAATAGCATCTTTATAGACTAAAGTTTTTACTTGTTGTAGTAAATTCATACAGCGCAAAGATACAAATGAAATGTAATAAGCTGAATGAATAGTGCAACGAGGAAGTAAATTTTAAAAGGTTTTAGGCTTTATCAACTTTGCTTTTTGCTGTATCGACAGCATCGTCAACGTGATCTGCTAATTTATGAGCAGCGCTATTGGTATTATTCAATGCTTCTCTGCCTACTTCTTTTGCTTTATTTTTTAAAGCATCCACTTCATCAGAAGCTTTATCTTTCAATGATCCAAATCCTTCAGCAGCTTTATTTTTTAAAGCATGTAATTCTTCGGAAGCCTGGTTTGCTAATTTCCGAGCTCTTTTTGCTTCTCTTTTTGATACATCTTTTAGAGAACGAGTCAGATCTTTAATTCCGTCATTAGCACGACTTAATTGTTTCTTGCCATCATCAGTACCTAATAAATACCATGCTGCAGCACCTGCTGCTAAACCTATTAACGCAAATGCAACTAATCCATTTTTATTTTTCATATCGCTCATATTTTAATATACTTCTTTCAACTATGATACCAATTAAACAGTTGATACAGAGAAAAGTTTTAAAAGGGCTTATGAATTAACATTTTTTTACACTTGAATCTTATGTTTGGATTGCAATGAGTACAGGTGATGGTATAGTCCACTACCTTTGCTCATTAATTCGATATGATTTCCTGATTCGGACACCACGCCGTTTTCGATGACCATAATTTGATCCGAGTCTACAATAGTAGACAATCGATGTGCGATGATAATGGAAGTTCTTCCTTTCATTAATTCTTCAAGTGCTAATTGTACTTGTCTTTCTGATTCGGAATCCAATGATGATGTTGCTTCATCCAGGATAAGGATCGCAGGATCTTTCAATAAAGCGCGCGCAATTGCGATACGTTGACGTTGACCTCCGGATAATTTAACCCCTCTTTCACCTACCAGTGTATCATAGCCCTCCGGGAAATTCATAATAAAATCATGTGCATTTGCACGTTTTGAAGCTGTAATGATATGGTCAGCATCAGCGTCTAGGCGTCCATAAGCAATATTTTCACGAATAGTACCGCCAAAAAGTAAGACGTCTTGTGGAACAATGGCGACTTGATTACGGATGTCAGACAATAAATAGTCAGCGCTGCTCATCCCATCATACAGAATCTCTCCGCTGTCAGGTTTGTAAAATTGCAAGACCAATGAAGCAATAGTTGACTTACCGATACCACTCGGGCCGACGATCGCAATTTTTTGTCCAGCTTTCGCATGAAAGGTAATATCTTTTAATATTTTAATATCAGGTCTGCTAGGATAAGAAAAAGATACATGGTTGAAAGTCAGATCACCATGAAAATGTTTACGGATCTCTTTAGAAGATTCATCGATTGTGATACTTTCCTGTTCTTCCTGTAGGATTTCCAGTACGCGTTCGCTTGCTCCCAGAGCTTTCTGAATATTGGCATAGAGTTCTGGAAAACTACCCATAGATCCAGCAACGAACATCGAATATAGAATGTAAGTGGTCAAATCTCCAACAGACATTTCTCCTAAAAACACTAGAGTAGAACCGTACCAGATCACTGCAATGACAGCACCAAAGATACAGAAGATGATAAAGGAAGCAAATGCACCACGATATGTTGCACCTTTTACCGCTAAGCCAACAACGGCATCTAGTTTATTGGAATATCTGTTTGATTCATAATATTCATTGACAAAAGCTTTAACATTGCTGATTCCCTGTAATGTCTCTTGCACGATGGTGTTAGATTCTGCCAATTTATCTTGAGCCTGACGTGATAGATTTCTGATGAATTTACCAAATACAATTGCTGTTACAACGAGTACTGGCAAAATGCATAAGTTCATTAAAGCTAGCTTTGGTGATACAAAAACTAATAATGCAACACCAAATGCTAAGCTGATACACTGTCTCAAGATTTCAGCTAAAGTAGTTGTCATGGTGTCTTGTATCTGCGCCAAATCTGCAGATAACCTACTATTGAGTTCACCAACGCGACGATTGGCAAAATACTCCATGGGAAGTGATATCAATTTCTGGTATGAATCCCGGCGAATTGATGCGAGAGATTTTTCTGCAATCTCCACAAATAGGCGAATTCTAAAAAAAGAGACAATGGAAGTAAAAGTGAGGATAACAAAAGCGATGGATCCTATTTCAAAAACATCGGCTGGGAGCCATGTGTAAGTTTGTTTTCCTTCAGAAGCATCAATCATTGCACCTAAAAGTGCTGGGAAAGTCAGCATTGCCAAACTTGAAAGTATCAAGAAAAGCATTCCTAACAAAAACTTGGTTCTAAATGGTTTTAGATACGATAGTATTTGTGCCGCTCTTTTTAATAATTCCTTATTAAGTTTCGGTTTTGGTAGTTCTTCTTCTTGCTTATTTCCGCTGTTAAATCCTCTTGCCATAGCACCAATCAATTTAATATTGAGACCTGCAAAAGTAACTACTCTTCATTAATCACTTATCATCCTTTAGTAATTTTTTGATTTCGGTATATGAAATAACTCAGAACAGCTATGATAGCGAGGGCGATATAAAGTAAAATATTTGAACTATTGTCACTTCCTTCTAGATTTTCGATGTCTTTTTTGAGTTTCTCATTCTCTTTTTGCAGCTTATTGATGGTGCCCATGTAAGCAGAAACCTGTTTGTCATATTCCGAAGCTAGATTCTGGAACTTCTGTTTTTCATCATCTTTGATGCTGATGAGTCTACGTGTTTCCAAAAAAATATTGTTGTCAGTGATGACGATATTTTTTAAAATATCTATGGTGCGCTGCATATCATCTTTCGATTTAAAAAGCCCAAATATGGCTGATTTCTTTTCCAGACTTAGATCGTATTCTCCAAATTTTACTTTACGATCTTCAATAAGTTTATTGACACGCATACGTTGTGCCTCAAAGGAAGTTGAGTCTGCATTTTGTGCGCTAACAGCAAAACCTGTCAGAAAGAATAGAAGAAAAGAAAGACTTTTTATAAACTGCATATTCAAATGATATTTTTTTAAAATCTTGGATAAGACAAAAAAAAGGAATAAAAGTTTAATCGCTCGTTTTGTTATTAATTGTGGAATTCGATTCTGATGATATGAGATTCATCATCAAATAATCCTAAGAGCTGACTTGCGTTTGCTTTATTCATAGCGATCTCCAGATAATTACTGATTCCAAACAAACATAGTTTTTCTCCCTCCGTTACCTCATTGTAGTTCCATGATAAATTAGTGATGGTTTCACTTCTTTTAAAATAGAGTGTGAAGCTTCGACCTTTTTGTACACGGTTAAATAATTCCTTGGAGATATTGGTAATCGCATTTCCAAAAGCATCGACATAGACGACATTACCGCGGATGGTATCATTGTCATATATAGGTTGTAACGTAACTTTTTCAACTGTTTGATCTATGGAATTGCCAATATCCGTTAATTTACCGCCTTTAGCAATGTGACAGGCCGATTTGGTCAAAATATCAGCAAGTGGAAAATGTAAGTATCGAAGATCCTGAATCAAATTAAGTTCAACAAGTTCTTGAGGTTTATCACCATTTAAGAGTAAGCTAAAGATGCCATTGTCAGCACCTACAAAGAAGTGATCATTATACATCATTGCCACGTAACGTGATCCTTCATGAAATAAGGTGTTGATTCCAATGATATGGACTGTTTTTTTTGGGAAATAATGATAAGCATTGGCCAGCACAAAAGCTGCTCTCGGAATATTGAAGGCAGGTATTTCGTGTGTAATATCAACAATTCGAACATCCGGAAGTTCCGATATCAAACTGCCTTTAAGTGCTGCTTGATAGAAATCTTTATGTCCTAAATCTGTTGTTAATGTAATAACTCCCATTCTTCTTAATTACCCTTTATGATATACCCTAGAATTCTTTTTGTTAAGGTTTTAATATATAAACTTAATCCTCAAAATTAAAGTAAAATTAACTCAAAAAAAAGAAAAGGTACGCAAAAGTACGTAATGTCTTCTGATAAAAATAAATAGAATGTACATATTCGATCCGATCGATTTGAGTTGGATGTTTTTAATCTTGATATCCACCAATATAAAAATAAAAAATGAACTCTTTTTTTTATTTTTGTTGCATATTCTGATGCTAAAATTGATATTAATACTGTATTTTTGGATATTGGTTGATGTTTGTAGGTAACAGGCCAATATGGAAATAATTCACCTTAAATTGAATGATTTGAACGAATTACAAATTACATTGGATGCTATCAATTTAGCGATACTTTGGGGCGCTCAGAATGAGCACTTTGACTACATAAAAAAACAGTATCCAAAATTGAGAATTGTAGCTAGGGGTAATGAGATGAAGGTATTGGGTGATGAAAAGCAACTTGAATCTTTCAAAAATTCCTTTGACGATGTTATCAACCATTTGGAAAAGTACAATAAACTTTCCTTAATGGATTTGGAAAACCTTATGCAGACAACTTCGGGATCTGCTGTACTGGAAGAAAAAATGCTTGCTGATAAAGCTGCAAGTGTCGGTTCCGAGCCTATTGTTTTTGGGCCTAATGGCATTATTGTGCGTGCACGTACACCGAATCAAAGAAAGATGGTGGATAGCATCACGAACAATGACATCCTTTTCGCTATAGGTCCTGCAGGTACAGGTAAAACCTACACCGCCGTTGCCTTAGCGGTCCGTGCACTACGCAACAAAGAAATCAAACGTATCATCTTAACACGACCGGCTGTTGAAGCTGGGGAAAATTTGGGCTTTCTTCCGGGAGATCTAAAAGAAAAAGTTGATCCTTACTTACGCCCTTTATACGATGCGCTTGATGATATGATTCCAGCAGAAAAACTCAAAGGATATCTCGAGAATAGAACCATTGAGGTCGCTCCATTAGCTTTTATGCGTGGACGTACTTTAGATAATTGTTTTGTGATTTTGGATGAGGCACAGAATGCAACCGATATGCAATTGAAAATGTTTTTAACCCGGATGGGACCGACAGCAAAATTCATTGTTACGGGTGACGTGACGCAGATCGATTTACCAAGAAAGAATCAGTCAGGACTAGCAACTGCTGTACGATTGCTGGATAATATTGAGGGTATTGATATTATACATTTAAACGGTTCAGATGTTGTGAGGCACAAATTAGTGAAACGCATTTTAGAGGCTTACGGAGATATTTAATAGTCAATAATAAATTTGAGATAGAGAGATACTATCCATTCATCAATATATGAACGCAATACAAGAAACAAATTTCAATTTCGAAAATCAAACCTCTTTTTACAGAGGTAAAGTACGTGATGTATATACCATTGCTCATGAATATTTAGCTATGGTGGCTTCAGATCGTATTTCGGCATTCGATGTGGTATTACCAAAACCTATCCCGTACAAAGGACAGGTGTTAAATCAGATCGCTGCAAAATTTTTGAAAGCAACGGAAGATATTCTGCCAAACTGGGTAGTTTCTGTTCCGGACCCAAGTGTTACGATTGGTAAAATGTGTGAGCCTTTTAAAGTAGAAATGGTGATCCGAGGCTATTTATCTGGTCACGCTTGGAGAGAGTATAGTGCAGGAAAACGTTCGGTATGTGGCGAAGCGCTGCCAGAGGGGTTGAAAGAAAATGATAAATTACCTGAACCTATTATTACTCCCACGACAAAAGCAGCAGTAGGTCACGATGAGGATATTTCTAGAGATGCTATTTTAGCAAGAGGAATCGTGAGTGAAGAAGATTATATCCAGTTGGAGAAATATACAAAAGCATTATTTCAACGAGGTACTGAAATCGCAGCTGAAAGAGGATTGATCTTGGTGGATACCAAATATGAATTTGGCAAAAAAGATGGTCAGATTATTTTGATCGATGAAATTCATACACCAGATTCTTCCCGTTATTTTTATGCGGAAGGTTATGCTGAACGTCAGGCAAGTGGTGAAGCACAAAAGCAATTGTCGAAAGAGTTTGTACGCAAATGGTTAATTGAAAACGGATTTCAAGGTAAAGATGGACAGCAGGTTCCGGAAATGACAGATGAAATAATAAAATCAATTTCTGAGCGATATATCGAACTTTATGAGCATATTGTAGGCGAGAAGTTTGTTTATCCAAATCAAGAAGATGTTTTGGAACGTGTAGAACGGAATGTGACTCAAGCTTTAAAACAACTAAAATATTAAGAGAAAGGATCTAGATTATGAAATATACGATTGATAAGCATGACCGCTATATTGTAATAGAACCGCTTTGTGATAGCTTAGATGCGGAAAAAGCGATTAAATTAAAAGGTGAGTTTTTGTTGAGAAACACGGTTGGTCAACGTAATATTATTTTAGATTTATCTAATGTGCGTAAAATAGACGAAAGCAGTATTCGCTTGGCACTATTGGCAAATCGTCTTTGTGATTCAAGTGGTGGGCTATTCATTTTAGCAAACTTGGATTCTGAAGTCCTTGAGGTATTGGAAATGTCTCACCTACAGACCAACTTTACGATCGTAAATTCTGTTAAAGATGCTGAAGACCGTGTTTTTGCACACGAAATTGAATTAGATTATAGAGGAGAGAAAGAAAAATAATATGCGATTTGAAGTTTTGATTTTAGGGAATAGTTCCGCAACGCCTATGTACGATAGGCATCCAACTAGTCAAGTCGTAAACTTCAATGAGCAATTGTTCTTAATTGATTGTGGAGAAGGTACACAAATGCAGCTTAGCCGTTATGGCATCAAAAGCAATAAAATAAATCATATTTTTATCAGTCATCTGCATGGAGATCATTACCTCGGGTTAGTTGGGTTATTGTCCTCCATGCACCTGATTGGGCGTAAAAGTGATTTACACCTTTATGGACCAAAGGGACTTGATGAAATATTAGCTGTTCAGTTTAAATATTCAGAGACATTACTTCGCTACGATCTTATTTTCCATGAAACTTCTGCCGACGAACCGCAGGTTATTTTTGAAAATAGAACCATTAAAGTAAGTACATTCCCTTTGACTCACCGAATTCCCTGTACGGGCTTTCGTTTTGATGAGGGACAGCGTTCACGACACCTACTTGTAGAAGATATTGAGGAGGCCGGTATACCTGTTGCTTATTATCAATTATTGAAAAATGGGGTGGACTATGTTCGTGAAGATGGACAGGTGTTCATCGCATCAGATTATACTTTGCCTGCACCATTATCCCGCAGTTATGTGTATTGTTCAGATACCATTCGTACAGCAAACTACTTACCGTATATTCAACATGCGACATTAATCTACCACGAATCTACTTTTCTCCATGAGATGGTCGATCGTGCAAAGGAAACTTTTCATACTACAGCCCTGGAGGCTGCAGAGATAGCCAAGGAAACACATGCAGATAAATTACTATTAGGTCATTATTCTGCACGATATAAAGATTTACAGCCTTTATTACTTGAGGCGCAGTCTGTTTTCCCGAAAACGATGCTATCGCAAGAGGGAAAATGGTTTTCGGTATAATGTTATTTGTAAAATCTCCCTGTTATATTAAATTACGCCAAAAATTCTCAGAAGGGAGCAATAAAGTTATATTTGAGCAGCATGCGTCAATACCTATGAACTAACAATAAATAAGGCTAAATTTCTATTGATCTGTAATTATATTGTGGATGTAAGCAAATTTATCTAAGTTTACGATTTAAAATTTAATAATTTAATGGACACTCCATTCAACTTAACGAAACTTTTACGGGAAAATATTAAAAATCTCGTACCTTATTCTTCTGCTAGAGATGAATTCAAGGGGGAAGCATCTATCTTAATTGATGCCAATGAAAACGCTTTTGGTTCTCCTTTAGCGCATAACTATAACCGTTATCCAGATCCTCTGCAACATCAACTTAAGCATAAGCTAGCACATATTAAAGGAGTGCCTGCAGAGAATATGTTCTTAGGTAATGGAAGTGACGAGGCTATTGATATCTTATTTCGTGCATTTTGTCGTCCAGGTGTTGATAATGTAATTTTAGTCCCACCTACATACGGCATGTATGAGGTTTCAGCCAACATCAACGATGTTGCTTTTCGGAAGGTAAATTTAACAAAGGAATATCAATTGGACTTAGAAGGCATTGAAAATGCTGTCGATGAGCATACTAAATTGATCTTCATTTGTTCACCGAATAATCCAACCGGTAATACGATAAATCGTCATGATATCGAAACCATTTTGAACAACTTTGATGGTCTGGTTGTGGTGGATGAAGCTTATATTAATTTTTCACAAACTAAATCCTTTACTCAGGAATTGGCCGAATACCAAAATTTAGTTGTTTTACAGACGCTTTCAAAAGCATGGGGGTTAGCCGCTTTACGTTTAGGTATGGCCTTTGCAAGTACCGAAATTATTTCGGTATTTAATAAGATAAAACCACCGTATAATATTAACCAAGCGACACAGGATATTGTTCTGGAAGCATTAGATCAAGTTGATCAGGTTAATAGTTGGATCAAACAAACTGTGGTGGAACGTGAAAAGTTAGTGCAGGGATTGTACAAACTGGATATGGTCCAACACATTACTCCTTCTGACGCCAACTTTATTTTGGTAAAAATGAATGATCCAAGAGCAGTATATGCCTATTTGGTATCACACGGTATCATTGTACGTGACCGCTCGAAAGTTGAACTTTGTGAAGGATGTCTTCGAATTACAATCGGTACACCAGAAGAGAATAGTATATTATTGGAAAAATTAACCACAATCAACATATAAAATAATGCCTAATCAGCTAAAACGTGTATTGTTTATCGACCGTGATGGTACTTTAATTTTGGAACCTGAGGATCAACAAATTGATTCTTTTGCTAAACTTAAATTTTACCCAGGTGCATTGCAATACCTTCCACGCATCGCGAAAGAATTAGATTTCGACTTAGTATTAGTTTCTAACCAAGATGGTCTGGGTACAGATGTTCATCCAGAAGAAAACTTTTGGCCTGTCCATCAATTTATACTGGATACATTTGCGGCTGAAGGTGTAGTTTTTTCTAAAGAACATATCGACCGTACGTTTCCTCATGAAAATGCGGCTACACGCAAGCCAGGTATCGGTATGCTATTGGATTATTTCGATCCTTCACAATATAATCTAGCACAGTCTTTTGTTATCGGAGATCGTGTCAATGATGTAAAGCTGGCTCAAAATCTAGGTGCTAAAGCTATTTGGCTACGTAATAATGATGACTTGGGGGCTTTGGAAAATGTGCAGATTGATGCAGAAACAATTGGTCTTGAAACAACCGACTGGAAGTCTATTTATGAATACCTGAAGTTAGGAACACGCACCGGTGAACATCATCGTAAAACGAATGAAACGGATATTTATATCAAATTGAATTTAGATGGTTCAGGAAAAGGTGATATTGAAACAGGTTTGCCATTTTTTGACCATATGCTGGATCAGATTGCCCGTCATGGTGCAATCGATCTGACAGTAAAAGCGAAGGGTGATTTACATATTGATGAACATCATACGATAGAAGATACTGGTATTGCGCTGGGAGAAGTATTCTTAAAGGTTCTGGGTGATAAACGTGGTATTGAACGTTATTCATATACATTACCTATGGATGATTGCTTAGCGCAGGTTGCTTTGGATTTTGGTGGCCGTAATTGGATTGTTTGGGAAGCTGATTTTAAGCGTGAGAAAATTGGTGATATGCCTACAGAGATGTTTTTCCACTTTTTCAAATCATTTTCGGATGCATCTAAGTCTAATTTGAATATCAAAGCTGAAGGTGACAATGAGCACCATAAGATCGAAGCAATATTTAAGGCTTTTGCCAAATCAATAAAGAAAGCTGTACGTCGTGATGCTGATAATATGGAGCTCCCGAGTACGAAAGGAGTTTTGTAATCGGGAGATTAGAGATATTAGATTTGAGACGATAGATAATAGATTGGAGACCGTATATCGTTTCCTAAATTCTAAAAAAATAGCATATAAGAAAATCAGATATCTTCAATCTCATGTCTGATATCTATTATCTGACATCTAAAAAAACAAAAATGATAGGAATTATAAATTACGGAGCAGGTAATATATTTTCATTGACAGCAGCTTTAGATCGTGTTGGACTAGCTTATGGCATGGTCAACAAGGAAGAAGAGCTGGAACAATATGATCGTATTATCATTCCTGGAGTAGGACATGCAGGTGCAGCGATGCAAAAACTGCGTGACTCAGGTTTAGCTTCATGTATCCATAACATTGATAAGCCTGTGCTGGGTATTTGTGTGGGCATGCAGTTGCTAACAGATTTCTCAGAAGAAGGAAATGCCTCTTTATTATCCATTATACCTTTGAAGACTTTACACTTTGATAAAAAAATCAAGGAAAAAGTTCCGCATATGGGTTGGAATAGTGTATCGATCAGAAATGACAATCCATTATTCAGCAATATAGAAGATAATGCTTATTTTTACTTTGTACATTCGTATTTCATTGAGTATGATGCGAAATACACGGCAGCAATGTGTGCCTATGGATTGCCATTTTCGGCCGCTATAGCAAAAGGTAATTTTTATGGTGTGCAGTTTCATCCTGAAAAATCAGGAAAGGCTGGCGAGCAATTATTAGTGAATTTTTCAAAATTAAGTTAGAAAATAAAAAACAGTTTACAATGTATATTATACCCGCAATTGATGTATTAGATAAGAAAGTTGTTCGTCTAAGAGAAGGAAATTATGACGATGTTACTACTTATGAAATCAGTTTAGAAGAGCAGATTGAGAAGTATCATGCAAATGGTACAGAATTGGTACATATCATTGATTTAAATGGTGCAAAAGGTGATTTTAGTAATCAAGAATATTTATTTGATATCATTCAAAAAACAGAAATGAAAATTCAATACGGTGGCGGTGTTCGTAGTATTGATAAAGTTAAAGAATTGGTTGATGCTGGTATTTACCGTGTTATTGTTGGTACTCAGGCAATCACTAATCCATCATTTTTGGAAGAGTTAAGTAGCTTAAATGAAGGTAAAGTTAAATATGCTGATCATATCGTTATTGCAATTGATGTATTGGACGAGGTGATTAAATATTCAGGTTGGCTGGAATCTTCTCCAATCAAGTTAATTGCATATATCGATAAGTGTTTAGCTTTAGGTTTTTACCGTTTCTTATGTACGGATATCAGCAAAGATGGTAAATTAGGTGGTGCTGGTGTTGAATTATATAAGAAATTATTAGATCATTCTCCTATAATTAAATTAATCGGATCTGGTGGTATCAGTTCAATGGAAGACATCAGCAACTTAAAAGCATTGGGAAGAATGGAATCTGTTGTTGTTGGTAAAGCGATCTATGAGAATAGAATTTCAATTGAAGAGATTAAAGATTGGAATCTGAAATCGTTAATTAACTTCTAAGGATGTTAGCAAAACGTATAATTCCTTGTCTTGATGTTAAAGATGGCCGCACAGTAAAGGGAGTTAATTTTGTTGATTTACGTGATGCTGGTGACCCAGTTGAATTGGCATGGCAGTATTCTGAACAGGGGGCTGATGAATTGGTCTTTTTAGATATTGCAGCCACGCATGAAGGGCGTAAAACAACTATTGACCTGGTTAAGGCTGTTGCGCGTCAAGTCAATATTCCATTTACAATCGGAGGTGGAATTAACGAAATGAAAGATGCTGAGATTTTGTTGAATGCTGGAGCGGATAAGATTTCGATCAACTCTGCTGCTGTTCGTAATCCACAATTGATCAATGATCTAGCAGCGGCCTTTGGTGCGCAATTTGTTGTGGTTGCGATTGATACGCGTTTTTTAGAAAATCAAAATTTTGTTCACTTGAGTGGAGGTCGTATCAAGACTGCTATCAAAACAGAGGATTGGGTACACGAGGCACAGGAAAGAGGGGCTGGCGAGATTTTACTGACATCTATGGACCATGATGGAACCAAGAATGGATTTGATAATGGGTTATTGAAAAAGATTAATGATGCTATTACTATTCCGTTAATTGCATCGGGAGGTGCGGGTAATCAGCAACATTTTGTCGATGTATTTCAACAGGCAAATGTAGATGCCGCTTTGGCAGCATCAGTGTTTCATTACGGTGAAATCCTTATCCCAGAATTAAAGAATACTTTAAGGAGTAATGGCATTGTAGTACGTTAAATTTGCTTACTATAGCAACTCTAATGACTTCATACCATGTACTCGATACTAATTAAAAGAAATGTTAGATTTTTCAAAAAGTGACGGACTTGTCCCTGTAATTGTACAAGACGCCCAAACATTGGAAGTGTTAATGCTCGGTTATATGAACGAAGAAGCATGGCAAAAAACACAAGCCGAGAAGCGTGTTACTTTTTTTTCAAGAAGTAAAAACCGCTTATGGACTAAGGGTGAGGAAAGTGGGAACTTTTTAGAGGTTGTCGGCTTACATATTGACTGCGATAAAGATACGGTATTAATTAAAGCGAGACCTGCAGGCCCTACTTGCCATACAGGTAGCCGCAGTTGTTTTAATACTGATTTTAATCAAAATTTCTTGCTGGAGCTAGAGCGAATCATCAAACATCGCTATGAATTTCCTTCCGATGAATCATATGTTAATCGTTTGCGTTCAAAAGGAATCAATAAGATTGCTCAAAAGGTAGGTGAAGAAGCCGTAGAAACAGTTATCGCTGCATTGACAGAAACAGAGCATGATTTTATTAATGAAACTTCTGATCTATTGTTTCACCTTCTCGTATTATTACGCGAAAAAGGAATTTCATTAGAGACAATTGCTAAGAACCTCGAAGGTAGACATCAATAGTATTGTTCTACGTTATTAAGATGTATAAAATTTGTAAAAAAGGCACCTATGGGTGCCTTTTAAGATTTATAATACGCTGTAAATTTACTGATATAGCTTCTAGTTGATGTAAATTTAGCTAAGTTTGTATAGGGTAATATGATTATGGATACATTAGAAATGGAATTAGCAGCAACATTAACTGGACATCAAAATCCTATCTTCGCTTTGGAGAGAGGATATTTTACCAATACGTTCTTTTCTGGAGGAAATGATAAAGGTGTAGTGGAATGGGATTTGCAAACGAAGTCATTCAAGCGCATTCTTTGTGCGGTAAGTTCTTCAATTTACGCCTTACATCTTATCCCTAATACCTCTTTTTTGGCGATTGCACTTCGTGAGGGTAAGGTTATGATTGTTGATGTTGAAAATCAAAAATTAATAGCGAGCATTCAAGTTTCTAAGAAAGCAATTTTTGCCCTTCAGAGTATTCCGACCAAGAATGAGCTGGTTGTCGTAGGGGAGGACGGTATTGCTAGTGTATGGTGTTTGACAGATTACAAGAAGATATATGAATTTGCTATTTCCTCCAACACAATCCGTACGATTGCTCTTTCTCATGATCAAAAGAAAATCGCATTTGGAGATAAGAACGGAGATATATTTTTATTCTCTGCAGAAGATTTTCATTTTCTATTAGCGAACCAGAAACATACCATGCCGATTACGAGTCTGATCTTCTCTCGTAGCGGACTTGAGCTCTTGAGTGGAGCTAGAGATGCTGCATTGAAAATCTCCGACGTAGCAACTTTAAAAGAGCAACATGGGTTTGTTCCGCATATGTTTACCGTATATGGCATTTACCCACATCCCAGTTATCCAGTATTTGCGACGGTTAGCCGGGACAAATCTTTCAAAATTTGGGATGAGGAAACCTATGCTTTACGCAAAACAGTCAGTCGTGATAAATTTTATGACTCGCATACTTTATCGATCAACACCGGACTTTGGACTACTTCTGGAAAATACTTTCTCACTGCAGGTGATGATAAATTAATCAAAGTCTGGGAGATGAAATTGTCTTAGGTATTCTTAAGAAAGCAAAGCAACTATTTCAGTTAAATATTGCTCATCGACAGCATCGAAATCGTTGAGTTCGCTACTATCTACATCTAGAATACCGATGATGTTGTTGCCCTTGTAAACAGGGATAACAATTTCTGATTTTGAAAGTGAGCTGCAAGCGATATGCCCAGGAAATTCATCTACGTTGGGTACGATAATCGTTCTGTTTTCTTTCCAAGAAGTTCCGCAAACGCCACGACCATATTGGATCCGTGTGCAGGCTACAGGTCCCTGAAAAGGTGCAAGTACAAGTTGTTCCCCCTCAATTAAATAAAAACCTACCCAAAAAAAATTGAACTGTTCTTTCAATGCTGCAGCAATATTTGCCAGGTTAGCGATTTGATTCGTTTCACCGCTGATCAAGCCTTTTATTTGAGGAAGAAGAGCAATATATTGTTCTTCCTTTGTTCCTTTTTTAATTGTTAAATCTTCTGCCATAAAAAAAGCGCTATTATGCTGTTCAAAGTTAACAGAATAATAGCGCTTGTTAAAAATAAATAATCTTTCTTTACAACTTTTTCAAAGCTAATTTGATCATTCCTTCGACGGTCAGATTTGGATCCGTTTGGATGACAGTATTTAAAACTTTTTCTGAGGTAGCTTTATTGAATCCTAGCATGACCAAAGCGGATAATGCTTCGTCTGGTACAGATTGTGCCATTGGAATCGTTGACAAGGATTCTACGCCCTGTTTTTTTAGCTTATCCTGCAATTCTAAAATCAAACGTTGTGCTGTTTTAGGACCAATACCTTTTATTTGCTGAATCAGTGTAACCTGACCATTTACAATAGCAGATTGTATTTCTTCCGGTGTATTGGATGAAAGGATCATACGTCCTGTATTTGGACCAATACCTGATACTGAAATCAGATTTTCAAATAGTTTTTTTTCACCTTCTGTTGCAAATCCGTATAAGGTATGCGCATCCTCCCTAACCTGAAAAGAAATGAATAGCTTACACTGCTCCTGGTCTTTAATCAAGGAAAAAGTATTGAGGGAAATATGGATATAATAGCCAATCCCACCCACGTCGAGAACAACATGGGTAGGTGCTTTATGTGCTAATTTCCCGTTAAAATATGCATACATAGCGATACGGAATTAATTACCTTGTTTTTCGTGAGATTGTACATCGACAACAGCGATCGTTACCATATTCACGATTTCGCGAACTGAACTATCCAATTGTAATACGTGAACTGGTTTGTTCATACCCAATAAGATTGGACCAACAGCCTCGGCGTTGCCTACTTCCTGTAATAATTTGTATGCAATATTTCCAGATTCCAAATTCGGGAATACCAACGTATTTGCTGGTTGTCCTTTCAATGTACTGAATGGAAAGTTTGCTTCTAATAGCTCGCTGTTTAATGCGAAGTTTGCTTGTAAATCACCATCTGCAACAATTTCAGGATGCTCCTGGTGTACGATTTTAATTGCCTCACGAACTTTTGTCGGTGTGTTACCTTCGTTAGAACCGAAATTAGAATAAGAAAGTAATGCAATACGAGGGCTTACATTCATTTTTCTAACTGCTTTATCTAACAATACGGTGATGTCTGCCAACTCTTTTGCTGAAGGCTCTTTGTTAACAGTAGTATCTCCTAAGAAGATAGGGCCTTTTTTTGTTAACATCATGTACATACCCGCAATACGGCTACCTTCTTTTGCTCCGATAACGTGGATTGCTGGTTTGATCGTATTTGCATAGTTTTTTGTTAATCCAGAGATTAAGGTATCGGCATCGCCAAACTGCACCATGCTTGCTCCGAAGTAGTTGCGGTCAATTAAAAGCTTTTTAGCATCTAATTTTGAAAGACCGCGACGTTGTCTTTTCACAAACAAATGTTCAACATATTGGTTGACACGTTCTGTTTCCATTTCTTCAAATGGATCAATGATCTGTACGCCTGCTAATTCAAAACCGTACTCATTGATTAAAGCATTGATTTTTCCTTTTTTACCTAGCAAAATAGGAACTGCAATACCTTCTTCTTTTACGATCTGTGCCGCACGAAGTGTTTTGTAGTTATCTGCCTCAGCAAAGACAACACGTTTAGGATTACGTTTTGCTGCCATTGTCAAGTTACGCATAATAGCATCATCTTGACCTAATCTTTTACGAAGAGTTTCTCTGTATTTATCCCAATCTTCGATTGTATGTTTGGCAACACCTGATTCAATCGCTGCTTTTGCAACTGCTACTGAAACTTCAGTGATCAAACGTGGATCATTAGGTTTTGGGATGATATAATCTGCTGAGAATTTTAGATTATTGGTATTATATGCTAAGTTTACTTCTTCTGGAACTGGTTGTTTAGCGAGGTCAGCAATTGCTTTTGTAGCTGCCACTTTCATCTCTTCGTTGATCGCTGTTGCACGTACGTCTAACGCACCACGGAAGATGTAAGGAAAACCTAACACATTGTTAACTTGGTTCGGATAATCTGAACGTCCTGTGCCCATAATGACATCGTTACGTGTCGCAATTGCTAAGTCGTAAGCGATCTCCGGGTTAGGATTTGCCATTGCTAATACAATCGGCTGGTTAGCCATTGTCAATAACATTTCTGGAGTCAACACATCTGCTGCAGAAAGTCCGATGAAAACATCAGATCCGTTTACCGCATCAGCAAGCGTATGGATATCACGGTCAGTAGCGTAAGTAGCTTTCATCGCATCTAACGTTTCACGGTCACGACGGATTACACCTTTACTGTCTAACATAACAATATTTTCTTTTCTTGCACCAGCAGATACATACATACCTGTACAAGAAATAGCGGCAGCACCTGCGCCGTTTACGACGATTTTAACATCCTCGATATTTTTTCCGATCAGTTCGCACGCATTGATCAAGGCTGCACAAGAAATAATTGCTGTACCATGCTGATCATCATGCATAACCGGAATATTCATTTCCGCTTTTAGGCGTCTTTCGATTTCAAAACATTCTGGAGCTTTAATATCTTCCAGGTTGATACCGCCAAAGGTAGGTTCCATTGCTTTTACGATATTGACAAACTCATCTACATTTTTAGTGTCAAGTTCAATGTCAAAAACATCGATATCAGCGAAGATTTTAAATAATAGACCTTTTCCCTCCATAACTGGTTTTCCGGCTACAGCACCAATATCTCCAAGACCTAGAACAGCCGTACCATTACTAATAACTGCAACTAAATTACCTTTTGCAGTATATTTGTAAGCATCTTCATTATTTGCAGCGATAGCTAAACAAGGCTCAGCAACCCCTGGCGAATAAGCTAGCGATAAGTCTCTTTGAGAATTTGTTGGCTTGGTTGGCACAACAGCTATTTTACCAGGTCTACCCATTGAGTGGTAGTCTAATGCCGCTTGTTTACGATTTACATTACTCATTTTAATTCTTTTATATAGTGCTAGTTTGTTAAACTAAGGTTACAAATGTATCATTCTTTTTTTGAGAAAGAAATGATAAATAGTCAAAAATTTATTCTGAAGTGTCAATTTATTTTAAGGCATCAAGAAGTGTGAACATTCGTTTGCGCATTGCACTAGTCGATCCTGAGTAATTATTCACTAACAAGGTGAAGGTGAATTTCTCTCCTGTGCTATTATTTTGGATACCGGTATAGCCTAAAGCTCCTCCAATCGTACCGCTTTTCATCTTCATATTATTGTATTCGGGCAGACTTTTATAGAATTCGGGAAACCAGGATTGTGATTGTGCATATTGCATAATTTTGGTCATCGCTGCAGTTGTTACTCTATTTTGTGGAGATAGACCAGATCCATCCTGGTTATTGAGTTCACTGCTATTGATCTGCAATTTATTTTCCCAATATTTTTGAATAAAGGTTGCTCCCTCACTTGTTTCAGTCTTTTGTGCCGTTTGGTATGCAATTGCTTTCAGTAATGCTTCACCGTATAGGTTAATACTTTTTTGGTTGAACCAATAGATAATCGCAGCAAGATCGGGTGATTCATGGGTGTCCAGAATATGCCTTGAGATTTCTGCTGTTGAAATCGCTTTACTATTACTCGGTAATTCATCGGTTTTAATGCTGACATTCTTAAGTGCCTTTGTTAATTGAAAGGCAACATCATAAGCTGGATCCGGTACGGAGATTTCAATTGTTTTTTTAAGATCTGAACCATACGTGCCCCGGATGTAAATGTTTGTAGCATATGGACCTGAATAGGCGTATACATTGTCTCCTGAGCCATTTTTTCCTGTAGTAACTTCGTTCGTGATTTTTACATAGGAAAGATCCGCAGTAAGCTTTTGTATTGTTGCTGGTTTTCCAAGCGCATCGTTAGGTGTGAAAACTACCCCTACGGCATTTTCTCTCCAGTTTAGTGAAGACACTCCTGCACCGTAATAATTTCCAATGTCGGACCAGATCCAGCCTCCAGGAACTTTATATCCTTGGTAGCGACTGTCATCCCCGATGATACGGCCTTTTATTTCCTTAATACCAGCATTCTGGATTGCATAGATCCATTTGTTGAGTATTTGTTCTTCACTGGTTTCGGGGTAACGGTTACTTCCCAAAGTGGGATCTCCACTACCTTCAATAATAATATCTCCATGGAGCACGCCGTCGGCCTGAATCGTTCCGGTATATGATAGATTGGTTTTAAATTTAAAATCCTTGCCTAGAATATCAAATGCTGTGCTGGCGGTGATAATCTTCATCGTAGAAGCCGTTGCTAATCCTATCTCTTGATTATGCTGAAAAATGGGTGTTCCTGTGCTTGCATCAAATACGGATAGCGATGCTGTACCATTTTTTAATGAAGGGTCTTTTTCAAATTGACGATAAGCTTCTTCAATTTTCGTTTTTGTTGCTGACTGTGAATAAGTAGGAATACTGTATAACGGGGATAAGCAGATACTGAGAAGGGTAAGGGATATACTGGTTTTCATTAATATTAAATCTTTCTGTTTTCATAAAGATACTATTGTTTGATCAAAAGTGTTTAATATGAAAGTCAAAAGTTAGCCTTCAAAACGTGTTTACTTCTTGAAATTTTATAACTTGCATGATCAAATTAAAGAAACAATGACGCATTCAGAAAAATTGACGGCAATTAGAAGTCTGATGAAAGAGCAAGGTGTTGATGGTTATATCATTCCTTCTTCTGATCCGCATATAAGTGAATATTTACCAGATCGTTATAAGTGTATCGCTTGGACATCAGGGTTTACAGGTTCAGCAGGTACTTTAGTTATTACACAGGATTTCGCAGGTCTGTGGACAGACACCCGTTATTTTGTTCAGGCAAATGAACAGCTGGCAGGGAGCGGTTTCGAACTTGTAAAATTAAAAGTTCAAGGGAATGCGGAGTACGCAGATTGGTTAGGTGAGCATTTAACAAAAGGTGCCAAAGTTGCTTTTGATGGTAATTTAGCTTCTTTGTTAGTTGCACAATCTGTTCAGCAAATCTTGAAACCTCTTGATATTGTAGTTGACGGTCATGTGGATCTATTGTCTCCATTGTGGGAGGGTAGGCCGGCTTTGCCTTTAGCAAAAGCATATTTATTGGCCGATACGACAACAGGTCAATCAACAAAATCTAAATTGGCGGCTGTGCGCACTGTATTGGCCAAAAATAGAGCACAGGCACATCTGGTTTCTTCTTTAGATGATCTGGCTTGGTTACTTAATATCCGCGGACGTGACGTACCATGTAATCCTGTTGTTTTAGGATTCGTTTATGTAACAGCAGATGAAGCTATTTTATATATTGAAACAGCTAAATTGGATTCGGAAACGGTTATCAGTTTAGAAGCTTCCGGTGTAACTGTTAAGCCTTATGAGGAAGTGTATGCACAAGTGAGCAATCTAGCTGTAGAATCTATTTTGATTGATCCAAAAAGAACTTGTTTTGCTATTTATGATTCTATTCCCTCTGGCGTAAAAATCATTGAGAAAATCAATCCTTCAGCTTCTCTGAAAGCAATTAAAAATGAAGTAGAGATTGGACATACGCGCGAAACAATGATCAATGATGGTGTTGCGATGACTAAATTCTTTAAATGGCTGGAATCGGCAGTACCTGCCGGTGGTGAGTCTGAGATTTCTATAGCCGCAAGATTACAAGAGTTTAGAGAGGAGCAACCTGGTTTTAATGATATTAGTTTTGGTACCATTGCCGGCTATTTAGACCACGGTGCATTGCCACATTATTCCGCTAGTAAAGAAAGCAATTACGATTTAAAAACGTCAGGGCTGTTATTGGTCGATTCGGGAGGTCAATATCAGACAGGAACAACAGATATTACGCGTGTGGTTTCGTTGGGAAATATTACGCAGGAAGAGAAGGAAGATTATACAACTGTATTGAAGGGTACGATAGAAGGTAGCCAGGCTATTTATCCGCAAGGATCTAAAGGTTATCAGATAGATGCGATTACACGTCGTCCGATTTGGGCTACATTACGTAATTATGGACATGGTACTGGTCATGGTGTTGGTTTCTTTTTGAATGTACACGAAGGTCCGCAGACGTTTAATGCCGCAAATATTGATGTTGCAATTGAAGCGGGAATGATCAGTTCGATTGAACCGGGTTTATACCGTGAGGGAAAACATGGTATCCGCATTGAAAATCTTGTCTTATCAAAACATGCCGATTCTTCCATATTCGGAGAGTTTATGGATTTTGAAACATTGACAATCTGCTATATTGCAACAGATCTAGTTGATAAAACGTTACTGGATCAGCAACATATAAACTGGTTGAATCAGTATAACCAATGGGTTTATGATAAACTGGAAGGCAGATTGAATGATGATGAAAAGGCTTGGTTGAAAACCAAAACGCAAGCAATTTAAGATTATTTAAAATGTAATATAATAGGAAAAGGAGATCATATGATCTCCTTTTTTAGTTTAATGTAACGGGCATGCTATAACGTTTTAATTTTTTAAAATTAATGCTACTTTTGTTGAAAGACCAAATCACTATCATGCGTAAAATCCTATTTTTAAGTTTTATTTTTTTCTATTCTTCTGTCTTATTCGCACAGAAGAACCTGATACCGATGCCTCAACATTTGGAGATATCAAAGCAAGGTTCCTTTCCTTTAAAAGGAAATCTAACCGTGGGAGCAGGGGCATTTGAGACCCAAGCAAAATATTTGGCTAATCAATTAGAAGGCTTATTACAGACGAAAGTTACTCTTAAAAAATCGGGACCAATCCGATTTCAGAAAATCAACAATACTGTCTCGGAAAAGCATGATTATTATGAATTAAAGATAGATCCTAGTGGTGTCTTCATAGCTGCTTCTACAGAAAGTGCCGCTTTTTATGCTGTTCAAACTTTGTTGCAGCTTGTGGAGGAGAACCAAGCTAGTGGAAGTATTCCTGCTTTGGAAATTAAAGATTATGCGAAGTTCACTTATCGTGGTGCACATCTTGACGTCAGCAGACATTTTTTTACTGCCGATGAAGTGAAATTATTTTTAGATTATTTATCGCGTTATAAAATGAATAAGTTTCACTGGCATCTTACAGATGACCAAGGATGGCGTATTGAAATCAAAAGTCATCCGAAACTTACCGCTATCGGAGCATACCGTGCAGTGACAGATGATGTGAAAGATTCTAAATTAACTAAAGATGGCCGTTACGGCGGATTTTATACACAGGAACAGATTAAAGATGTTGTTGCCTATGCAAATAAACTGCAGATTGAAATAATCCCTGAAATTGAAATGCCAGGTCATGCTCAAGCTGCATTGGCCGCATATCCTGAACTTTCTTGCACAGGAGGTCCTTTTCAGGTAGGTACAACCTGGGGTGTTATGGATGATATCTATTGTCCTAAGGAAGAAACTTTTGCTTTATTGGAAGATGTGATCGATGAAGTTGTTACACTTTTTCCAAGTCATTATATTCATATCGGTGGCGACGAGGCCCCTAAAACAAGATGGAAAACCTGTGCACATTGCCAGGAAATGATTAAAAAAGAAGGATTAAAAGATGAATTCGAGCTGCAATCTTATTTCATCAAACGGATGGAAAAATACATTAATGCAAAGGGTAAAGATATTATCGGCTGGGACGAGATTTTAGAAGGCGGTTTGGCTCCAAATGCCACAGTTATGAGCTGGACAGGTATTGAAGGTGGTATTCACGCCGCAAAGGCAGGACACGATGCCATCATGACTCCCGTAAGTCATATGTATCTGGATTATTATCAGGGGAATCCGCAATCTGAACCTTTGGCTTTTAATGCTGAACTTCGCTTGGATAAAGTGTATAGCTTCAACCCGATACCCAAGGAGTTGAATGCGCAAGAAGCAAAGCATATCTTGGGACCACAGGCCAATATGTGGACGGAGTATATTACGAATTTTAAACATGTTGAATATATGTTGTTTCCTCGATTGTTGGCTTTGTCTGAAGTGGCATGGGGAACATCAAAACCGGAAGCGTATAAATCTTTCGAAAACAGGGTGATTCATGAGTTTGCTTATCTGGACAGAAAAAAGATCAATTATAGTAAAGCTATTTTTGAATTGAATGGTAATATCGTTTCCAGAAACGGAAAGATGTATTATGAATTGTCAACAATCAAAAATGACAATACGATTCGCTATACTACAGATGGAACAGCACCGACTGTTCAAAGTCCCGTTTATAAGGAGCCTGTTGTAGTGGATAGAACAATGACCATCAATGCCGCAAATTTTAGTGCTGCACGTATGGTCGGTTCAGTATTGAAGCAGGATTTTGTAATTAGTAAATCTACAGGGAAATCTGTTCAATTGCTATATGAGCCAAATGAAGCATATCAAGCGAACGGTACAGCAACATTGGTGGATGGTGTTTATGGCAATAAACAGTATTTTAAGAAAAACTGGTTAGGATTCAATGGTAAAGATTTAGTGGCTACGATTGATATGGCTGAGCCAGTCTCATTTTCAAATGTGGAACTGAATGTCGTTGATCAAAATGCGAGCTGGATATACTATCCGCAAGCGGTTAAAGTTTATGTTTCCCAGGATAATCAAAATTTCACTTTAGTACAAGAGGTGGGAAAAGAAGTGATCGCTAAATCTAAAGGAACCATCAAATTATCATTTGAAAAGCAGCATGCTAAGTTTGTTAAAGTTGAAGTGCAACATCTGAATAAGATTCCCGCAGGATCTGGTGGTGCGGGTTCTCCGGCTTGGTTATTTGTGGATGAGCTGTCGGTATATTAGTATATAGGATACCCGATAAGCGATAATAAAGCGCTACTTAAGGATCTGGATACAGATTTATAAAGTAGCGCTTTTTAATTTGTCGGAAGTATGGTTAAATAAATAGCATCATGTTATGCTTCATTATTCAGTTTGCGGATCAGTTCATACAATTTAAGTTTGTCTATAGGTTTCAATATGTACCCATCAATGAATGGGTAGTCTTGAATTTGTTCCCTATCGCTTTTACTTGTGGATGAACTTATGATATAAATGTTCAAAAGATTTAAAAAGTCAGGACCAAACTCTTCTAATTTATCCATCATTTCCCAACCTGTCATAAAGGGCATATTAATATCGACAAATATTATTTCTGAAGAAGGGTCGAGATTTTCCTTTTTATTTTCAAAATACTCTAATGCATCTAGCGCATTTTCAAATAAGTTGATCTGTAGCGGAAAGTCTGGAAAACTCTTGATCATGTTACTGAAAATAACGCGTAAAATAGCATTATCATCGACAAGGGTGACAGTTCTTATTTTTATAGTATTGGTTGATCCCATTTAGTTGTTTTCTAAAAAATTTACTAAAAAAGTAGTGCCATTGTTTGGCTTGCTAATAACATCGATCTTACCTCCTAAAGATTCAATCTGATAGCGTGTAATGAATAAACCTAGGCCTTTGCTATCAAAGCCACGATGAAAAACTTTTCTAAACATAAAGATTTGCGATTTGAATTTAGGTAGGTCAATACCTATTCCATTATCTTGGATGCTCAGTAAGGTTGAATTATTTTGTTGATATGTTCTGATATGAATTTGTGGTTGAACACGGGGAACGGTGTATTTTAGTGCGTTGCTAAGCAGATTATAAATAATACTTTCGAGATATATTCTAGGGTATTGTAAATACTCAATCTCAAAATCTGTTGTCAGGATTACTTTTTTACTATATATCTCTGCTAAAAATTGATCATATACCTTTTTAAAAATTGTAGGGAAATGACAGTTCACCTTTTCTATGTTTCTATTTTGACTAATTTCTAATATCTCCGATAGTTCTTGTAAAGTATCTGTTAAACTGTTGTTACTACTTTTCAGTAGTCTAAAATATTCTTTGTTAACTTCCTTTCTATTTTCATCTTTCAGCTCATCGATGAGCATATGGATATTGCTTACGGGCTCCCTTAAATTATGGGCTACAATATGGTTAAACTCTTCCAACTGGCGCACTTTCGTTTCCAGATCGATTTTGACAATTTCGATTTCCTTCTTTTGCCTTTCTAGGATTTCAAGATTCTTTTTACATTCCGATATGTCCTGTAGCTGAACAATAAAAAAAGATACTTCATTGGATTGGTTATGTACGACCGAGGTGGTCACTGAACACCATACATAGTGGCCGAGTTGATGGCGATACCGTTTTTCTAACGTGAAACTGTCCATTTCTCCCCTTAACAATCGTTGACGTTGTAGATAATCATTATTGATATCGTCAGGGTGTATATAATCAAAGAAATTTGTGCAGGATAGTTCTTCTTGCGAAAAGCCTAAAATTTTACTGAGCATATTATTTGCATCCAGGCAGTAACCTTGTGTGTCGGTCAAGGATATTCCTAACCCGGAGAAATGAAAAGCTTGATTGAATTTATGTTGATTATATCTAATTTTTTCAAGCGATTTAATTTTTTGGGAAATATCGGAGACAACAACTGCTACACGATCTTTTGTACTGTGTATGGGTTTAATTTTTAATTTGAACCATCTACCTTTATGCGTATCAAAAGGAGAAGGAAATTCCATATGATAAACCTTGTTATAGGTTAACGCCTTATTGATCAATGGTAATGTTTTTTCGGTCATTTCCGAAGGAAATAGATCTACAATATTTTTGTTCAAAAATTCCTCTGGTTCATAAAATAATAAATCCGGTTCGCTGGTCCAATAATTTTTGAAAACTCCTTCTTTGGTTACTTCAAATACAATATCATCGAGCGATGTTATTAGAAGTTGTAGTTCTTGTTTGCTATCTAGTAATTTTTTGTTTTCATTGACGAGTGGGGAAACATCCTGAATGCTGATGAGCATGTGGATATCAGGTCTATCTGGTATTAATTTAGAGCTAAAAGAAAGCCAGATCAACGTGTTATCTTCTGTTGTGATACCATAGATTATATCACGCTGTACCGCACCAGTCTCCAATGTCTTATTAAATGATAATTCATTGGGATGTATTGGATGTTGACCTTCTTTGCTGTAGAAGGTCAACGCCTCATGCAATTTTTTATGTGCTATTTTGTCAAAAGGTAATAGGGATTTAGCCTGATTATTTAAAGCCAAAATATGCCCTTCATAATCAAGCGCAACTAATCCTTCAAAACCTAAAGTTTCTAGAAATATGTTTTGTTTGTCCAATGCTTGATTGTGAAATTCCATTCGCAATTCTAGTTGAGAAAACCTGTTTTTCTAATGTTAATGCATGCAAATGTGCACATTTTCTTGAAATTTAATGGCAACACTACCTATTCACATGTATATTAATCGTCTGATATGCTATGCATAACCTAAATTTATTTAATTTTTTCTAACCAAATACTGTTAAGCCAAAGTTGTTGATTTCCAGTTGTCTGGAACATAATTTTTTGTTTTCCTGGTTGATTAATACGAATTCTACCTATGGCAGTATTCACAAATTCATCGGTGTAATTATTCTCGTTCGGTTCTACTACCATTTTTCCATTTGGTGTTAGTTTTCCTGAAGCTGTTTCGTTAGTGGTGTGAACCTTAATTTCTACAGGATCTGTATTAGGATTATGTGCAGATACATCTATTTTATAAGTTCCTGCTTCAGGAAAATCTACCTCCCAGGCAATGGTTTCTCCAGCTGTTTGAATATGGTTAGGTTTTTTTCCGTCATAGCGAATTACTTTTAATTGTTCTCTGTTTTGTGCATTAGTACTATTTAAAGCAAAACCACCAAAAGTGGACTCAGCAACAATATCTTTATCCAATTGCAATGGTTCATTGTAATGGATTACTATGGTAGATACATAGTTGTCTGTTTGCTTATTGGGAAGATGCACATGCAGAATGCTGCCAATCTGTTCAAATTTTAAGTTCTGATGATCTGTCGTACCTTGAATGGATATCTGTAACGGTTTTGTTTTAATTCCTGAGATACGCAACACCCGATCCAATGGCCAATTAAACACCTGTGCATATACATTTGTTTTTGTTCCTGTAGTTTTGGTTGTCAGGTATCCCCAATCGTGCTGGTTGGCTCTTAGATCTAAACCAGTGGCTCCGTAAATACTTTCTCCATGTTTATTGAGCCATTTACCGATATCTTCCAGTCTTGTTACGCTTTCATAAGGTACTGTACCGTCTGCACGAGGTCCAATATTTAAGGTAAATCCACCGTTTAAACTAACATTTGAAATCAACGAATTGAAGATTTGACTGGTTGATTTCCATTCATTTTCTTGACCGTTGTAGCCCCACGAATGTGCAATGGTACCTGGTGTTTCCCACGGATGTTGAATGTATGAGGTTCCAAATTGATTATCGCCGAAGGTTTCAAAATCAATATTTTTTTCGTCGGTCGGTAGACCAAGTCTTGAATTGATCAGGCAATTGGGCTGTAAGGTATGAATAAGCTCCACAACCTGTTCAAGCTGTTCTTTTTTAATTATTGATTTTTGATATGGAATCCACATATCAAACCACATCAGTGCGATATCGCCATAGTTTGTTAAAAGTTCACGTAATTGTGGCATTACTTTTTCCTGCCAATACTGATTGTACTGGGTGTCTGTGACATGTCCTGTAAGTTCCTGATTATGATCCCAGGCATATGGGTGTTCCCAGTCAATCCAATGTGAATAATAAAAACCTAGCTTCATGTTATGTTTTTTACATGCGGCAGCTAATTCTTTTATGATATCCCGATTGCTACCACTTAATTTGCTGAGGCTATAGTTTCCAATTTTGGTATCCCAAATGGCTACACCGTCATGATGTTTAGTAGTCATGATAATGTATTTCATACCTGCTTTTTTAGCAAGCAATACCCATTCTTCTGGATTGATCTGATCCCATACGAAGCGCTTCGCTAACTCACCATATTCATCTTTAGAAACCCGGTTTCTATAGCGGAGCCATTCCGCGTAATTGTTGATATAGCGTAGTTTTTCGCCTTTCCACAATCCTTCTGCACCACTGTATAGTCCCCAGTGTATAAACATCCCGAAGCGATCATGACTAAACCATTTGGTTTTAGGATTTTCCTGAGCAAAAAGTGTACATGTTAACGTTAAGAATAAAGAAATTGTAATTGAAATTCTTTTCAGATTTTGTAGCATAAAGGTTTCAGTTCTTATGTCTTACTAATATAGTGAAAAAAATCTTACGTAGGGCTAGTGATAGTTGATTTTGGCTACTGTTTTATGGACATTTAGGAGTAAAGATTTGCTTTTTTTGTTCCTTACTTCTTGTTTAATAGGATAATAACTATTTCCGATTTTTACCTGAGCACATTTTATTTAAATTGAAAACGCACCGTTACACAAACGTAGGTTCCTCTCTTTTAATTTTTAGGGAGCAAACGAAGATCAGATGATTACCAGATTATGTCTTTTAACATTACTTGTTCAGTGTTTGTTCAGTGCTTGCTCAGTGATTACTCAGTGTAGACTGTATTAATAATGACTGATTACTGTCTAAAAATTGGTATTAGTTACTATATGGTATTAGGATGTTCCCGTTCTAATGTTTATCTTGATTATCTATAAAACTAATCAGGTAATTAAGACAATCTTTTGTCATCCTAAATCGCTTTTAGCACATCAAATTCGTGGAACCGTATGGTGAGTTGTTCATCTTTATCCAAGAAGAGCTCCGGATCAAGTTATAAGTAGTCTTCCAAATGATTTTTTTCATTGAATTGAAATCCAACTAACCGTTTGAGAATTGCGGGTTCCATAGACATATTTCCGGACAATTGATCGGGATTGGATTGGAGTGCCCGATACACTTGCTTATTTAGCCTGTTGATCATCTGTGAGTCGTAAAGATTCTGGTGAATCTCTGTAAAGCCAAAGCTGAACTATGTAGCTGTAAAGTATAGATGTTATTGTAATTCATATCTTTTGTATAGATATTTTATACAAATAATTTTAAATTACCATATTTAATATATATTTGTATATTAAATCTATACTAATTATTTATTATTAAATCTCTAATTATGCAACTTAACACCCAATTATTGGTCGATCGATTGGTTCAGCGGATTGATTTAGATCGTATTTTTTTGTTTAATTTTCTCAATGATAGCGTCGAAAGTCCACATCTTTTATTAGTTGTTAATCCTATAAAGGGTATCTCTGTTCAAAGTATTGAACCTATTATCCGCCTCTGTATGGCCGATATGCCCGATATTCCATTCCATGTGATCTGGACAGGGGAGTGGAGTAATCAGTTGAAAAAAGGAAGCCTTTATTTTACGTATGCTTCTTTGCCTGCACACCTGCTTTATCAGGCAGACAGCAAAAAGAGCCCCATTTTAGGGGGTAAGCTCGTGATCAGTTTAATGGAAATGTCTCATGTAGACTATGCTAAAGGCAAAAATTTAGCCGATGAATTTATGTCCGCATGTTACAATTTTCAATCTAAAACGGATTATTTTCAAGCAACTGCCATGTTGCATCAGTTTATTGTGTTGCGGTTAAAAGGATTTCAAACCATGGCGGGTGTAACGATTGGTAAAGCACAAAATCTGGAGCATATTCTTAAACTGATGCGGGGCACTTTACCTGGACTTTTTAAGATTTTTACTTATGATGCCCATAGTACACCTTTGTTGCGGTTATTGGATACTTGTCATAGTTATTTGAAGAAAAAGGATCGTCTCGATATTTTAGAAGAGGAATTTGAGTTTTTATTGTTGCAGTGTCAGGCATTTGGTAAAGCTCTGGATGATACGGTCGATTTTATGTGGAATGGGCTGGCTGTTTATCAAAAATATCGGGAAGATCGTGTCGTCAAAGTAGTTCAGGAAATAACAAGTGTAGAGAAAGTGTCAATTTCAGAGAGAAAAAAAAGTGATGAAAAGGATGTGGGACCTCATATCCTCGAAGATTTCTCAGGCTTTCCATGGCCACAAAAATATAAGGATGACGCTAATTTACTTCTTGATAAGTTGTATTCAGGCATTCATCCAGAACAGATCTTATTGGTCAACTATCAAACGGAAGGCTTATCACATGGTAATCCTTTTCAAGAGGGTATTGATGAAGAGGAAAATGGTATCAAAGTTGAACTTTTTCTGGTGGTGCTTACTAAACGGAACTCACCCTATACATTTCAGATTAGGAAAGTGGGTGATGTTCGCGCTTCGGTTGTATTTCTTGATTTGCCTCATGTGGAAAAGCAGTTGACTCTTGGAGGCCGGTTTGTGAGCATTGTCTGGCAGAAGTCTTGGATTTTGAGGCAAAAGTCCACTTTCAATTCTCAATTGGTACCTAGGGTAATAGATTGGACTGCAAAATTTCAGAAAATTAAAATCATATCGGAAAACGCTGTTGTTGCCATGCGTAACCTATTATTAACGATGACAAACTCTCCTCTATTGATGGCAGACACCGCTTTGTTGCTATTGCGCGAATTGTACAGTATCGGTATACAGACCTATCTGCGATGTGCTGTCGGATATATTCCTAAAAATACTGATTTATTGGATCTCATGGAGTGGTCTGCTATTGCCAGTACCGATGTAATACAGGGTATTCTGAATGATAATGAACTCGATATGTTGATTCTTTCCATCATTTTAAAACCTCAGGAGATCTGGTGGAAAAGTGCGGCAATGGATATGGATGATCAGCATAAAAATTTAATCATAACGCGCGCTGGTGCTGTGGTTGAATTGTATGAACGACTGTTAAAAGCCGTCGTTCAATCTATAGAACAGCGTATTGAGAAACAAGCAAATGTAGAGACGATATGAGAAGTGATATGGTGATTAAGTGTTCCTATGCAGGAATGATGTACTCGAACGATTTTCAATTGTGGTATACTTATTTTAGCCGGAGACTAAAAATGGGTTGGAGTCCTCAGGATCTTTCTTTTTTATTAGGTAAGCCTGATCATGCTTATCTGGATTTTGAAAAACTATTTGAGGTTCCTAAATTTTTATTATCTGAATCTATTTTACTGGATCGCATTTATGCTTGTTCGGAAGTTGTTCCGATGGAATTTTATCGCGAACGGTATGAAGCATCAACAGCGCGTATTGTTCGTGTTAAATTAGTAGAAGATGAAGTTAAATGGAATTACAAGATTGATATTCCATGGACTTTTCAGCGCGGAGAGCATTATCCCGTCCCTCCTTTGCTATCTTTGGAAGAGTGGAAACCTGAGATTAATGTGCTTATGGAATCGGATGCGATGATTCATGTGCGCTCTAGATTGGAAGCGTTGTTGGCGGGAAGTGGATTTGAGGGCGGAAAATCTTCATGGGAATTATTTCAAAAGGTACGATTTAATGGGTCTTCTAAATTGATTATCTATCCGAGACACTTGAAAAACTGTTTATATCAAATGATTAAGAAGGGGAAAATAGTTGTTCGCAATGTGGATGATCGTTATTCTTTTAGTACTGTGAGTTAATTATCTGTGGTTTTTGCCAGATATTTTAATAGTATATTATGTTTACGTAAAGCTGTAGCATTTATCTAGTTGGTAGCGTTATCTTTATACTAACAATATATAAACTATGACAAAAAAATTTTTTTATAGTGCCGCTGTTCTGGCATTAATTCATAGCTGTGCAAAAGATAGCGGTACACCAGATCCTGACTTTTCGAAAAATGTTCAAGAGAAATTAGTTGGTTATGTTTGGCGGCCTATCATTAGTGAGACGGCAGAAAAGGATAATATTAGCAATTACAAGCCTGATGACTGTGAAATGGATAATGGTTACCGTTTTGTGCTCCAAGAGAAGTCAAATCAATTGAATCTGGATAGAGGAGTGAAGGTATGTGGGGTAAATGAAGGTGCTTTTGAAAAGTTTACTTTTAAGGATAAAAATAATATAAGCTTTACTTTTAATAAAGAAAACGGAGCAATTAAATTTGAAAATCAGGATCAGTATTCTTCTTACACGGTTGCGATAAATGGTGATAAGTTGGTGTTAACGAGTCAGAATAATAATCCTGCGGCTTTTGTTGCTCCCGTGAAATATTATTTTAAAGGGGTGAAAGCTCCATAATTTCGTAGATGTTGATTGCGAGGTTTATAGTGTGGTTGTTTTTTTTAAATTATTAAGAACAACAAAGGGCTCCAAATCTTCTGAGAGTCAGCGTTTATTTATCGTATTTGGACCATGTTTTTTCTTTGCAACAGGTTTATACACTCCATAAAAAAGGACGATCAGAATCGTCCTTTTTTATGGAGTGTATTTTTAGTGTTATTATCATGGTGAATTGCTGATTATTAATGCTAAAACGTTAATTTAGTGTTTTACAAACCGACCAATGGTCTTTTTTATATATTCTTAAATGAAACTTAGCAGTATATTTTTTAGCGGGATGATTTTTCTAGCCATTCCAAGCTTACAGGCACAACAGGCACCCTATAAAAACAGTAAAACTCCTACCGAAAAAAGGGTTCAGGATTTATTGGGAAGAATGACAAAGGAGGAAAAAGTTGGTCAATTGTCGAAATTGTTGGGTTGGGAGATGTATGAGAAGAGTGCCAAAGGTGTTGGTGTAAGTGCTAAACTGAAAAAAGCGGTTCAGGATCAACATATTGGATTGCTCTGGGCAACCTTGCGCGCTGACCCTTGGACTCAAAAAACATTATTAAACGGATTGAGTCCAGTAGAAGCGGCACGAGCTACAAATGCGATTCAACGCTATATGTTAGATAGTACCCGTTTAGGTATTCCTTTATTGTTATCTGAAGAGGCTCCGCATGGTCATATGGCTATCGGTGCTACTGTTTTTCCTACAGCAATTGGTCAAGCAAGTACTTGGAATCCAGTTTTAATTGAACAGATGGCGGCTACGATTGCAAAGGAAACTTACGCTGTAGGTGGAAAAAATGGTTATGGTCCTGTATTGGATCTAGCACGTGATCCACGGTGGTCACGAACAGAAGAGACTTATGGTGAAGATGCGTACTTAATAGGGCAGATGGGAAGGGCGATGGTGAAGGGCTTCCAAGGCGATGTCATTGGGAAAGAAGATAAAATAATTGGTACACTTAAACACTTTGTTGCCTACGCTGTTCCTGAAGGAGGTCATAATGGTGAAGGTGTTTCTGTCGGTGAAAGAGCAATGCGTCACCATTATCTGTATCCTTTTGAACAAGCTGTTCGCGCAGGAGCAGGTTCTGTGATGACGGCTTATAACAGTATTGATGGTATTCCTTGCTCTGCAAATCCCTGGCTACTGAAAGATGTATTGCGTAAAGATTGGGGATTTAACGGTTTTGTTGTATCCGATTTATTAAGTATTTCTGGATTAAACGGAGGACACGCTACAGCTTCTACTGCAGCAGAGGGAGCTTCACAAAGTATACATGCCGGTCTTGATGTAGATTTGAGCGGTACAGGATATGGTGCTAATTTATTGGAGGCGGTCAATAGTGGTCTTGTAGAAACTTCAGTTCTTGATACTGCTGTGGTACGTGTACTGCGCATGAAATTTAATCTGGGTTTATTTGACCGTCCTTTTGTGGATGAAAAACTGGTTGCAAAAAATGTTGCTACTGTTGAAAATGTGACTATAGCACGTAAAGTAGCTCAGGAGTCTATCGTATTGCTTAAAAATGAAGGAGATTTATTGCCTCTGAAGAAAACGGTTAAACGTATTGCAGTTGTTGGTCCTAATGCAGATAATGCGTATAATCAACTGGGAGATTATACTGCTCCACAGGCCGATGGTAAAGTGAAAACGGTACTGGCTGGTATTCGTGCTGCGGTAGGTAAAGGTACACAGATTGATTATGTGAAGGGCTGTGCTATTCGTGATACTTTAAATAGTAATATCCAAGATGCGGTTGCCGCAGCAAAATTGTCGGATGTGGTTGTCGTGGTATTAGGAGGTTCTAGTGCGCGTGATTTTAAAACAACTTATCAAGCTACGGGTGCCGCCAATGTGGATATCAACGCTGTCAGTGATATGGAAAGTGGCGAGGGGTTTGACCGCGTCTCTTTGGATATGATGGGGCATCAGTTGCAATTATTGCAAGCTTTGGAGAAAACAGGTAAACCTATTGTTCTTGTAACAATTATGGGAAGACCTCTGAATCTGAATTGGGCGGCCGCACATATCCCAGCTATTGTTAATGCCTGGTACCCTGGGCAGGAGGGTGGACTTGCGATAGCTGACGTTCTTTTCGGAGATTATAATCCTGCTGGACGTATGCCTATTTCAGTACCTCGTTCTGTAGGACAGTTACCCGTTCATTATAACCATAACAAACCCAAGCATCATGATTATGTAGAAATGTCTGCAAAGCCTTTATATGCTTTTGGTCATGGTTTGAGCTACAGTAAATTTGAATATGCTAATCTTGTTGTTGATGTGAAGGAAAGTGCAGACGATTTTGCGTGTACGGTTTCTTTTGATGTGGAAAACAAAGGGCTGTTAAACGGTGATGAGGTGGCTCAGCTATATGTTGTAGATGAAGTTAGTTCGGTGGTTACAGCTATCAAACAATTGAAAAGATTTGAGCGTAAGTCTATTGGAGCTGGAAAACGTGAAAGGGTCTCTTTTCACTTGACAAAGGAGGATCTTAAACTTTGGGCTGTGGATAACCGGTGGAAAACTGAGAAAGGGAAATTTAAATTACTGATCGGTGCGGGATCTGATGATGTGCGACTGGAAGGTACATTGGAATTGAAGAACGATTATTTGTAGGAAGAGTAGTACGTTCGAAAGGTATGCTGCACACGCATTGAATCTTTAATGATCCTACTCACTTAGGATATAAAATAAAACTGGGGCTGTCTATTTAAAGACAACCCCAGTTTTATTTTAATACAATGTGCTTAATGCTTTTTCGATTCCATGTGTAGCTGATATGTATCAAACCTTCATCATCTTGTATAATTGTCGGGTAGGAGTATTCATCTCCCTTTTTACCATCTTCTAAGATCAATGCATCTTTCCAATTCAGACCGTCTTTAGATAATGCCACGCGTAGTTTCGTACGTCCTTCCCACCAATCTTTTCCGGCAAGATCGGGATTATAGACGATCATAAATTGTCCGTTTTTTAGACATATTGCGTCTGTTGCCGCATTTGGATTGAGCAAGTTTGTCGCTTGCCAAGGTTGCCACGTCTGCCCATCATCATTGGAAAATGAACTCATGACTTTATTCTCTTTACTGCGGCATAAAACCTGAATGTTTCCGTTTTTATGTTTTACTATACTAGGTTGGATAACCTGAACTGGGCTTTCATGGTTAATGTTAACAATTGACCATGTGTTACCTCTATCTGCGCTGATCTCTAAATGAGCTTTCCAAATTTCTTCTTTTGACTCGGTGCTTGAAGGGGAAAGGATAGTACCATTTTTTAGGGTGATGGGTTTATTTTTGATGGGACCTAAAATGTTTTGGGGTAATGCTTTCGCTGTTGACCAGGTATTGCCTTTATCTAGCGAATATTTGTAATAACCTTTCCATTCTCTAGGATTAGGTCCTATTTTATAATAAAGATATAAGCTGTCCGATGCTGGATGTTGATAAAATACGGGGTTCCATGTTGGATAGCGTATGTCTCCAAGGACTCCATCGGCAACTTGCACAGGGTGCTGCCATTTACCATTAATATAATGTGAAGTCCAGATAACAACATCGGGATTGGATTCATGTGTGCCTCCAAACCAGGCGGCAATTAGGCTATCTTTTCCAATTTGTTCTATAGTGGAGGCGTGGCACTGTTTGAAAGGTACCTGACCTTCGTTAAAAATCTGAGTTGATGTTAATAGTGCTGGTTTATAATTATTGCAAGAAGAAAGTATAGTTAGTATGATAATCGAAAAGAAGAATAGTTTGTTCATATAAGTTTATTTGGTCTCCACTTTTTCATCTATTAAATGAAAAGTAAGACTTTTTTTTGTTTTAGTTCTTTAAAGCTTTAATATCTGATATATTGATTCCGGTAAAGCAATCGTCCTGACAATTTCCTATGACATAACCGCACGACGAGATCAGCCCATTATTTTTCGTTTCAAAAAATATCTTTTTCTTTTCTTGTGCTACAAGCCATTCACCTTTTGCTTTGGTATAAACGTCATCGAGTGTCATAATTTCAGTTGCTCCTAATCCATTATATTTTCCTAATTCTTTTTCAGATTCTGACCAGCTGAGGTATTCTTTTAATGTAATCTTCTTGCTAACCAGATAATTTTTATAAGATTCTGTTAGATTAGCATAGATTGCATCTATTTCCTGATCTGTCCAACCTGTTGGTGATTTTGATACGGATCCATTGAATACTATTACGCGATGTTCTCGCTTTGTTACTTTCCCATTGATGACTGATATCGTCGTTTTAGAACTATGTTCCATTGTTACAATACTAGTTTGGTACTGATAGGAATTATTGTTTTCTTTTTTGAAGTCTTTAAACTTGTCAAAACTGTTTTCAAACTGATTGGAATACTCAAGGTCGCTATTTTTACAGGAAAATACAGACAGGATCAATAATAGCGATAAGGTGTAAATGATCTTTTTCATATATAAGCGTATTTATTGGTTCAAATGATAACGATATCTGGTTGTATTATGCTACAAAAAAAGGAAGCCACTTATGTGGCTTCCTTTTTTAAGATAATTTAATTTTAATTAACGTCCCAGAAAAGTTTGGTTGTTAAATTATCTTTGTCTTTTACATTTTGATAATTGATTGGATTGTAAGTCCGTTCATTCTCAGGGTATAATAATCTTGCAGGAGGTGTAGGGCTCTGTGGAGACCCACTATCTCTCGAAAACGTAAGTTTTGGAAAATTCGTTCTTCTATACTCTGCCCATGCATGTTGTGCTTGAATTACTGAAAAGTTTACCCAGTTTTGTGTGGCAATTTTTTCCAATTTTTCCTGTTTAGAGCCTGCATATGCAATTAAAGCATTTCCTAAAAAAGTATTAACCTGAGCCTCTGTTGGTTTAGTTTTAGCAACATAAGCAGTGCCGTCTGCGTTATCATTTAGAGCATTGACATAATACCAAAAGTCAATGGATTGTTTTATTCCATTTTTATATTCAGCTTCTGCAGAATTACCAATTCCCCATCTTTCGTTTGCTTCAGCTTTAAGAAACGATACCTCAGCAGGTGTTATTATAATTCCAGGAAATTTATCATTTCTACTAAAAGTCGCTGAATCCACTCTAGAGATTAGATTACCACTTATTTGGTTTTCTTGAGTTGTTCCATCCAAATTTGGATCTAAGCCTAAATATTCACCTTTTATATTTTTTGAAAAGAAGACCTGTAAGCGCGGATCAGATGAAGGTTTCATTAAATTATTTATAATGAAGCCCGGCGCATAATTGAATCCACTACTTTCAAAAGAGCTTTTAATTCCATCAACTCCCACTACACTTCTTAATTCAGCTCCTCTTGCATCAATTTTTATTGAGTTGGCAAGGGTTGTCACAACTGGATAAGAAGTTGGATTAGAAAGAATTTCAGTAACTACTTGTTTTGCTTTTGTTTCATTGGAATAACTTATACGCATTGCTAAACGTAAACGTAATGAATTGGCATAGATTTTCCATTTTTCTAAATTTCCTAAATTCAATAAATCAGCTTTATCAAACATCTGTTTATAATATGTTGAAGTCTTATTATTATTTAGTTCATTGGCAATAACTTTTAAATCGTCAATCATCTCATTGTACAAATCTTCTTGGTTATCGTATTTTCCATTAATTATAGTTCCGCCCGTCAAAATAACCTGACCAGCTTCGGAAAATGGAATATCACCCCACATATCAATCATTTGTGCAGTTTGGTCATATAAAAATATTTTACTGGTTTGGAGAAAAATTTTATACCCTTCCTTATCCTCATTAGTGGTTAATGTTTCATAAAACTTAGTAATTTCCTTATATGAAGCCAATGGTGCAGTATAGTAGTATTGCCAACGACTTTGTGAATAAGCAGTTTTTTGTTCATACATACCTGGTGAAGAAGTGTAACCAAATAGTTGAGAATAAGTTCCCAAAGTTGGTAATTGAAAGACATATAAATTCCAATATCTTGGCATAATAGTATTGGAGCTGGACTTACTTTGATTATAGAGTAAACCTGAGAAAAGTCTCGGTATATCTGCCTGAACAGAAGCTTCAGGATTATTGTAATTCTCATCAAAAGTTGACTTTTTACAGGATGTAATAGCTGTTGACAGCAACAATCCGCTTAAGATGATATTTTTAATTGATGTTTTCATAACAGTTGTCGTTAATAATTTTTAAAATGAAGCTCTCAATGATAGACCAAATGATCTTGGCACTACCCCTGCATTACCTATATTAGCACGAGAAATCCAATTAGTACCAATAGTTGCCTCAGGATCTAAATGTGGCATCGTTTTATGGAAGTAAAATAAATTTCTACCATATGCAGATATAGTTACATTTTTGGCTTTTAGTTTATTGTTGATTGATTCAGGAAGTGTATAAGCAAATGAAATTTCTCTCATTTTAATAAAATCATTATCAAAAACAGAACTTTTGTAAGTTCCTGTTAATCCTGAGCCGGGGTAGGCTCCCCAATAGTTTGATAAGCGATAAAATTCTCCTGCTTCAATAATGGTGCTATTTGTAGTTCCATCTGCTCGTTTGCCCTCTAGAATCATCCCATCGTGGTATATAGTTGCTCCATTAGGAGCGCCATTACCTGCAGGTATAAATGTTCCGTTAGCATCGTAGTAGGCCAAACCACCCGTCGCTTCATCTCTTCCAAAGAGAGTTTCCTCGTACATACCTGCACTTCGTCCATACTGAATTGATGGTGAATATACTTGTCCTCCAAATCTGAAATCAATAACTGTATTAATAGAAAAAGATTTGTAGGTAAAGCCGTTTATAAATCCCCCAACTGCTTTAGGTTGAATATTTCCAGCTTTAATTAAATTATCAAAATCTGGTACATAAAAACCATCATCTCCGACTAATAAACTGCCGTCTTGGTTTTTTGTCAAGTCATAAGTATAAATATCACCAGCGGCTTCTCCGACTTTAGATCTTACATATAGTGATCCGTTGTCGACATTAGAGTGCTGAAGCATTTCTAAATTTTCTGCTAATTTTAGTAACTTGTTGCGATTAAAAGCAAAGTTAATTCTGCTATCCCAAGTAAAATCTTGTGTCTTTACAGGTGTGAAGCTCAATCCAACTTCAAGACCATAATTTCTCATGTTTCCAACATTTTGCATGATATTATTTACCCCCGTGCTGTATGCAACATCTAGAGGCACAATCATATCAACAATTTTGTTGTTATAATAAGTTAAGTCTAATCCAACTTTGTTATTAAAGAATTTATTTTCTAAACCAATCTCAAATTCTCGTTTAGTTTCATTTTTTAACCCATTATTTCCATATGTATTTGGCACTACTAAAGTCGGAGTACCTGATACACTTTGTGCAGTATAAACAAGATTAGCCGCATATATATCAGGTGGGTTACCAACAACACCAAATGATGTACGGAGTTTACTATAATTAAAGAATTCAGGCAATTTTACTGCATTGCTCAATTCAAAAGCTGCGCTTACTGAAGGATAATAGAATACATTATTTCCAGGAGCAAGTGTTGATGTTCTTTCTTGGCGTAAAGATCCTTCTAAGAATAAATAATTGTTGATGTCAAAACCCACAACTCCAAATAAGCCATCTTTAACTAAATTTTTTCTTGAAGAATATCCTCTAGTAGCACTATTAGATGCGTTCATGGAAAACCAATCTCTTTGAGACAAACCTCCTTCAGTATTTTGAGATGAAAAATCAAAATTTTCTTCTCTACCCTGGTATCCTGCCTGAATATTTAATCCAATTTTTTCAGAAAGTTTCGTATTATATGCAAGTAAAACATCGCCATAAAGAATGCTGAATCTATTGTGATTTGTACTGTAGTAACCTGAGGTTCCTATTGCCAAAGGGATCGTATTTGGTTCTTTGTTTTCAGAATAGAAGCTCGTAAAATCAGTACCAATTGTACCTCTTATAGATAAATTATCAAGAATTTTATAATTTATCTTTCCTGTCGCCATTAAGCGATTGGAATATTCATCATATTGTCTTTCGTTTTGTGTCCAGTAGTAATCCATATAATCTGTTCCTGCTACTCCGACAGCAAAGGCCTCTTCCGGATTTTGGGAACGGTTAGCAGAGGTTACATACTTAAACCCTTGGCTCGTTTTATAATATTTTTTAAACCAATCAATATCATTTACAGAACTTAAAAATCCTGTATAATTATTTGTCATTCTATCGATCATAAAAGGACGATTGTTAATGTGTTCGTTAACATAGTTAGCAATAACACTTACATTTAGTCTTGGAGAAAGATTGTAGTTTGAATTTAAGTTAAACGTGTTTTTGTTTTGAGGACCACTTTCCATTACTCCTTGGTAGGTATTTCTTGTATATGAAAGGCGATAGTTTGATTTATCGTTAGAGTTTGAAATCGCGACGTTATAGATACCGCTTCTACCATCTTGGTAAAATTTCTTGTAATTGTCTTTGTGGGCATTATAGTTCCTCACTTGGCCATCCCAATAAACGACTTCGGATCCATCAAAGCGAGGTCCAAATTGACCCCACGCGCTAAATCGAGGTTGTTTAATCATGGTACCTGTAAAACCAGCTGGAGCAGCTACGCTATACGTACTAGCAACATTGGGTGTTCCAAACCAGATACGTCCATTCGAAACAGTTCTATGAATGAAACCATCAGATTCAACACCTGTTGCAGCTGTTCGTGCATATCCAGGACCAAAATCATATTGATAGTCCGGTAGTATACCAACTTGTTCTATACCTTGTGATAGACTAAAATCAATACCAAAACCTTTTGTTCCTTTTCCACTTTTAGTAGTTATCACAACGACTCCTGCTGCAGCATCAGAACCATATAGTGCAGATGCAGCCGCTCCCTTTAAAATATTGATGCTTTCTATATTTTCAGGGTTGATATCTAAAATTCCATTTCCTCTTATCCGTTGATCACTCCAATATCCACTATTGTTGACTTCCTCATTTCTAGTGATAATACCATCAACAACTATAAGGGGTTGTTTTTGAAAACTGATAGAGTTCATGTTTCCACGGATATCAATACTTACAGCCGAATTACCACCACCTGCATTTGAATTTATGGAAACACCTGTAGCTTTTCCATAAAGAGCAGATGCAAAGTTTGTTGGAGATGTTTTAACGATATCCTCACCTTTTACTGTTGAAACAGCATACCCAACTTTACGTTGTTCTACAGAACGTCCCATAGCGGTTACGATAACTTCATCTAACGCTGAAGCATCTTCTGTCAAAGTGGCATTAATCGTTTTAGTTGAACCCACTACAATTTCTGTTGACTTGTAGCCAATATTGGAAAAACGTAAAGTTTCGCCTTGAGCGGCTTGAATAGTAAAACTACCATTAGCGTCTGTCTGTGTACCGCGTGATGTGCCTTTTACGGAAACTGTTACACCAGAGACTGGTCCTTTAGCATCTGTTACTCGCCCGGTAATAGATTGCTGTGCGAAAAGGGAGGATGCACTAAATAAGGTGCATAATGCCAATCCCGCACTTTTTTTGTAAAAATAACTCATAATAAATGGTTTATAAGTGTGATTAGTTTGTGTGAAAAAGTGTTTGTATAAAATTGTCTATAATAAAGGCTGAAGTTCCTAGACTCTGTGCCTGTTTATTTGTATCAGATATTTTTAGCTGTGTAGCCTGTGCTAATCGTGGAATACAAAATTCGTTGATTGCTGTTTGGATTTGAGGCATTAAAATGTTTCCTGCCCGAGCTCCTCTACCACTGATGATGATAGCTTCAGGATTGAGGATATGAATTAATGTCGCAATTCCTTTTCCTAGCATATAACCTATTTTTCCAAGATTGGCGACAGCTAATTGATCGCCATTTAGGGCACTTTCTAAGAGTGCATCACCCTGAGCTAAGAGGTTATTGTGTTGGTCACCTTCTAAGCTCGATTTTTCTCCTGCATTAATTGCTGTCTGTACGTTTTTTACTGCGGCGGTTAGGGAAGCTTCTACTTCGAGACAGCCTTTTTTTCCGCAAGAACATAATTCGTTACTGTCACTGAGTGGGATATGACTAAATTCGCCGGCGTAACCACTTGATCCTTTGAATATTTGATCGTTAACGATCATGCCCAAACCTACACCCCAGTTGAGATTGATAACTAAAGAACTTTTTATATTTTTAGCGGCACCAAATTTTTGTTCTGAAAAAGCAATACAAGTGGAGTCATTTTCAATGATGGTTGGGATGTTAAAATGATCGGATATGTGCTTTTTAATATGATGTAACTTTGATTGTTTATCATAAGAATCATTGATACCTTTTTCCGTATCAACAAATCCGGGCATACTAATACCCATACCTAAGAAATCCGTAACAGGGATTTTCGATTCAGTAATTATAGTTTCTGTTAAACTAATGATCGTTTCTAAAGCTTTATTGTTATTTTTTAATGGATTGTAGTTATCTACATCTTCTGCAATGATATTATTTTCCAGATCAAAAATGTAGATGGAGGTATAGAATTGGTCTAGCGATATAACTAAAGTGTAGGTGTTTAAATTGTTGTTTATTTTAAATTGAATAGCTCTTCTGCCACCAGTAGAGGCAGCAAGATCGTTACCTTCAATTAGATTCATTTCCAGTAATGAATTTACAGACTTTGTTATGAGTGGAATACTCTTATTAAATGTCTTGCTTAACTGTGCAATCGATTGCAGTTTTTGAAAGTATATTGCTTTTATAATCTGATTGTTCATAATAGGATTGGTTTTCCGTAATGGTAAAGTTACATCAATATTATTAAGATGCAAATACTTTTTGCTTTTTTTTAATAAGTAAATTTTCTTAATAATGGGAATTAATATCATTTTAATCTAGTAGCTCGATTTAGATTAAGATTTCGATATTTTGTAGGGAATAAAATGGGGAATTTAAAATTTTTGAGAGATTTTATTATTTTAAAACTATTCTTTGAGAAGTGATATAAGTTTTGAAAAATTGTAACAGGATTCGGAGAGAAGGGCAAAAAAAAACCTACTGCAGGATCAGATGCAGTAGGTTTTATGTAGTTATTTATTGTTAAACCTTATTTCGATTTTAATTGAATAACGGTAGCATAGTTTAATTTTGTACTTGGATTCTTAACAATAATTTTATTTTCCTTTTGTGTCCATTTCAATTTTCCTTTGTGGCCTAAGATACTCATGTCTTTAATTTTGAAATTATCTGGAACATTGAATGTAAACTCAGTTGGTTGTTTATAGCTGTCGCCTTCTATAATATGGAAAACATTGACGGTCTTACTATCCTTACTTCTGGTATAGTAATAATCTCCTTCGTGATAGGGAGCGACTGGACGGGTAGCATATATTGCGCCTTGGTTGATCTGTATCCACGAAGCTAATTCTTTTAATCTGTCATACGCAGCTTGGTCGTAGTCCCCATTTGGTCCAGGCGCGATGTTCATTAAATAATTGCCTCCTCGTGCGATAATTTTGATCAAAGTTTCTACAATTTTTTTAGTGGGCTTGTACTGATCATTAGGAACATAACTAAAAGAGTTACCCATGGTGATGCAACTCTCCCACGGGATGTCTAATGTGTGTTCTGGGATGGCCTGTTCCGGCGTGACATAATTTTCCCACTTCCCCGGTACAGTACGGTCGACGACAATGATGCCGGGTTGGTTCTTACGCGCCATATTACCAATACGGTCCATATCAATATCTTGTTCTACCTTAATGGTTCGTTGCCAGTCAACAGATTGGTCAATGGTTTTGAACGGTCTGACCCAACCGCCGTCTAGCCATAAAATATCCACTTTTCCATACTCAGAGGTCAACTCGTTCAATTGGTTGTAGGTATAGTTTTTAAACTTCTCCCATCTTTCCGGATGTTTTTGCGGATCGTAATTCACGTTACGGTCTTTAGGCGGAAAATAGTTCCACCAATAAAAATCGGTATGCCAATCAGGTTTCGAAAAATAAGCACCTATTTTAAAGCCATCGTTACGGAAGGAATTGAAAATTTCTTTTGTAATATTAGCTTTTGGATTCTTTGAAAATGGTGTATTGGGTGAGGTAACTTTGTAGTCAGACTCTTTCGTGTCAAACATAGCAAATCCATCGTGGTGCTTTGTGGTAAATACAACATATTTCATCCCGGCAGCTTTTGTGGCATCGGCCCATTTTTTAGGATCGAAATCTGTTGGATTGAATGTTTTTTGTAAATTTTCGTAATTCTTTACATAATCATAATAGTTCTTTCCATGTTCCGGTTTACGTTGTGTCCAACCTTCATCTTCCGGACATAAGCTCCAGCTTTCGACAATACCCCATTGACTGTACGTGCCCCAGTGCATAAAAAGTCCGAATTTCATGTCCTGCCATTGTTCAAGGTTTTCAATAACTAATGGGTCGGTTGGTTTTTGGTAACCAGAAGATACATTATGAGCCTGCCCAAAACTATGTTGTCCTGCCCAAAGTAATGCTAGGGTCGGGATTAAGGTTTTTAATTTCATGTGGTTATAATTTGTTATTATAAAACGAAAGCCACTCACGTGGCTTTCGTTTTAAAGGTATAAAAAAATTAGTTGACGTCCCAAAATATTTTGGTGTCTCTCTTATCTTTCCCTTTTACTGCTTCATAGTTTGCTTGATTATTAGCAATTTCTTCAGAAGGGTACATCAAACGTGTTGGTGGTGTCGCATAGTTAGCTAAACCCCCTTCTGGGTGAGTTAAGACAGGGTATCCTGTTCTTCTTAATTCTGCCCATGCTTGTTGTGCTTGAAGAAAACCGTAATGCAACCATTTTTGCGTCCAGATCAATTCAAGATCTTTACTTTTATTGTTTGTGAATGAAATGGTCGACTTTTCCGTGAAGTCATTGATAATATCATCACTAGGTTTTACTTCTGTTTTTAGCCCAGATTTATTTATATTGTTCAAATAGTAGTAAAATGAAATAGACTGTTTTAAAGCAGTATTGTAAGCTTCTTTTGCTGTAGTGCTAGCCCCCCAACGTAATAATGCTTCTGCTTTATTGAAGTTTGTTTCAGATGCTGAAAATACAATTCCTGGTAAAGCATTGTTATCGAAGATGGTTGCAGAATCCAATACTGAATAGTCCTGGTATTTTGTATTGATTTCTTCAGATGTAAATGTGATTGGCATGGCCTTGTATTCTTTGTTCGGATAGAATACATCATTAGTTGTTCTTCCAAATTTATCAAAAAGAACAGGAATACGTGGATCTTTTGATGGCAACATTAACGTATTGAGCATGTAATCGGGTGCATATTGATTTGGACCTTCAATTAATGCTTGTCTTAAACTTCCTGTATAATTAGTTAAAGGTTGTAATAAAATATCTTCTGTTGCAGGGTTATAATTAGCCACATTACCGCCATCTGTTAATGGATAATGAGCTGGATTATTCAACATTTCCAATACTTCAGTTCTTGCTTTGGCCTCATCAACGAAAGAGATGCGCATTAATAAACGAAGTCTAAGTGAGTTTGTATATCTTCTCCATTTGTTGATATTTCCACTGTTGAGAATGTCGTACTTAGAAAAATCAGCATTTGTTTGTGCTGTTGCTAAATAGGTGTTGATCTTCTTTAATTCATCAATGAATAGATTGTACAACTCTTTTTGTTCATCAAATTTAGGTTTTACAATTTCTCCAGTAGCAGGTAAACTTCCAGCCTCGCTAAAAGGGATGTCTCCGAAGTTATCAATCATTTTTGAAGCTTCATCATACAACAATACTTTTGCTGTCTGCATGAAGATTTCCATATTCGGTTTTGCAGTTTCAGAAAGTTCTGAATAGGCTTTATTCATACTTCGGTTCAATCCTAATACACCAGTCGAATAAAAATCTGACCAATAGGTGTAGGAGTAATTGTCCCCAGGTTGATACATACTCAATGAGGGCGTAAATGATGCAGTTTGGGTGTAGACAGTCTGATTGGATAGAATGAAAGTTCTATAGTGATAATAAGAAGGTCTTACGCGGTCATTGTTAAGCATCTTTGCAAAGAATGCTGGAATATTTGCTTGTGTGGAGGCATCTGGATTTTGAAATTTTTCCTCCAACTGCGATTTACAACCCACCATAGTGGTACAGGCTGTAATTAATGTTATGATTGATAAAAATATTTTTTTCATGATTTCTATAAATTAATGTTAGAAATTAGCATTTAGTGAAAAACCAAAGCTTCTTGTAGCAGCTGTTGAACCTACGTCAACACCTTGAGACCACCATGCATTTCCAACTGGAGCTTCTGGATCTAGATTCTTTAACGTTCTATAGATATAGAATAAGTTTCTTCCCAATAACGATACGCGAAGATTGTTGATTTTAAGTTTGTTTGTAAAACTGTCAGGTATCTTGTAGCCGATCGATAGCTCTCTTAATTTAATGAAGTTATTGTCGTATACTGCCCCTTCTTCCGACCATGAGTTTGCTCCCCAGCCGAACGTATTCATATAGTATTCAGGTGCACTTAAATGTACATCATTTGCTTTTCCTGTATTTGCATTTACTCCTTGAAGCGTTACGCCAGTCTCTCTATATGGGAGTGTGTTTTCATATAAACCTGCACTCATACCGTATTTTAGGTTTTCAGACACCATTTGTCCACCGAAACGGTAATCTGCGGTAAAATCTAACATGAAGTTTTTATAAGTAAAGGTATTTGTCCAGCCTCCAATTGCTTTTGGCATAATGTTACCTACATGCTTGTATTTCGTTTTATCGATCACGTATAAGCCTTCGTTAGAAATTATATTATTGCCCTGCTCATCTTTTGCGATGTCGTAGACATAGATGTTTCCTAATTTTTCACCTTCTCTAGCTGTGATTTTTAAAGAGTTTTCATCTGCAGAATAGAAAAGAAGTTCGTCAACACCTGGTGCTAATGTTTTTACTTTAGAATTGTTGAATGAATAATTTAATCTCGATGTCCACGTAAAGTTTTCATTTTGGATCGGCGTACCGTTTAAAGATAGCTCTAATCCATTATTAGCAACTTTGCCAATGTTAAGAATTTGACTTCTTGCACCTGTTGAAGAAGGAAGAGTTAAATTTAGGATTTGATCTTCAATATAATTATTATAGTAACTTACATCTAGACCTAATCTATTTTTAAGAAATTTTAATTCTAAACCAAATTCCATTTCGTACTTACGCTCCGGTTTTAGGTTCAGATTACCGTAATTGCTTGTATAGGTTAATGAAGGTACTGCGCCATTGACACTTAGAAGTGGGGCTTGAGTATTAGAAATATTCGCCGCATAAATTGGGGCATCGTTACCTACAATACCGTATGATGCACGTAATTTACCATAGGAGAATTTATCAGACTTCAAATTGAAGGCATCACTGAATATAAAACTTCCACTAACAGATCCGTATTGGTAATTGTTATTAGCAGTTGGTAATGTTGATGAATATTCTGAACGATAAGTACCATCTAAATAGGCATAGCCTTTATAGCCAATATTTAACGTTCCAAAATATGCGTATTTTAACATCTCTTTTCTACTGTTGGTCGTTTCAGCCTGAGCGTAACTATTACTTAAGCTAAACCAGTTTTCTGTTACTAGACCTGCTGCAGTATTCGAAGATTGATCATCATAGCTTTCAGTTCTAGATTGAAAACCTAAACTTGCTGAATAATCAAAATCCTGGTTAATTTTATTGCTGTATGTCAACATGGCATCACCATACAAAATTGAGTAGGCTCCTTTGGAAGTTCCAAAACCACCGGTACTACTTTTTGTCGGGTTGTAAGCAGTTGCATATTCTGTATATTGTTTATTTGTACTGGTCGCTGAGGTAAAGTCATTACCGATTCGTCCTCTGAATTTTAAATGATTAACGACATCCCAATTTAAGGTTGCACTGGTTAAGATTCTATTTTCAGTTTCGTCGTAACTATTTTTGTATTGATTCCAAAAATAATCTAGTAAGTTTGTTGCTCTCATAGGAAACAAAAATTCTTCTGGACGACCACTTCCTTGTTTTGAATATTTGTAACCTTCTGATGTTTGATAGGCATTCTTCATCGCGGACATATCCTCCGTTCTACTGAAAAATCCATCAAATGTACCTAAGACCTCACCCAATAAGCGCGCTCTATTGTGCGTGTTTGTATTCACAAAGTTGGCTACGATATCGGTTGATAATTTGCTGCTTAATTTAACCGTACTGTTTAAGTTGAAGGTGTTTTTATTTTGTTTACTGCCTGGACTTGTACTTTTATAGTCCATACGTGTGGCACTTAAACGGTAATTTATTTTATCAGTTTGATTGGATATTCCAACGTTGGCTGTTGAATTGTAACCTTTGTCAAACACGTCGTAGTAGTTGTTTTTTCTAGCAACATAAGGTCTAATTTGACCATCCCACCATAGGACATCTTCGCCTGTAAATTTAGGTCCGAAACTTCCGTATGCCCTGTAATATGGTCTTCTTCCTCCAGGTAGTTTATCGTCAACAAACCACCCTTCTGCAGTAGCGCCATTGGCAATATTTGTTTTCGCGTCATATCCAGGACCATAGGTGTTCTGAAATTTAGGAAGGAAAGCAGCTCTTTCTATTGATCCATTGTAATTGAAGTCAACACCCAAACCTTTACCTTTTATACCTTTTTTTGTTGTGATCACGATAACTCCACTTGCTGCATCGGAGCCATATAATGCACTTGCGGCCGCACCTTTTAAAATAGAGATATTTTCGATATCGGAAGGATTGATATCTAACATACCATTACCGCGGATGCGTTGATCATTCCAGTAATTATTATTATTTGCGCCACTAGACCCATTTTGCTGATCATTACGGATAATGATACCGTCAACTACATAAAGAGGCTGTCTCTGAAAATTTAATGAGTTAATGCCTCGAATTTGCACGTTTACGGCACTTGCAGAACCACCTGGTGCTGTTGTTATTTTTACACCTGGAGCTTTACCATATAAGGCCGATCCAAAGTTCGTATTACCTGCTTTTGTAATTTCTTCTGCTTTGATACTGCTGACAGCATATCCTAAAGCTTTTGCATCGCGTTTAATACCCATTGCTGTTACAACGACTTCGTCTAATGCAGAAGCATCTTGTGTCAAGGTTACATTAATCGATTTAGTTGAACCAACCAGAATTTCTGTTGTTTTGTATCCAATCGTTGTAAATCGTAAGGTTTCTCCTTGTAAGACCTGAATTGTAAAACTTCCATTTGCAGTGGTTTGTGTCGCGCGTGAAGTTCCTTTTACGGTAACCGTTACGCCAGATACTGGCCCTGATGCATCTTTTACTGTTCCGGTAATGGATTGCTGTGCGAATAAGGATGATGCACTGACTAAAGTGCATAACGCTAATCCCGCACCCTTTTTTTGAAAATAATTCATGAGTAATGATTTATAAGCTAATTAGTTTGTAGTTATAAGGGTTTGTAATGTGTTTTCTATAATAAAGGCAGCAGTCCCAATACTTTGCGCCTGTTTGTTCGTTTCTGATATTTTTAATTGTGTTGTGCTGGCCAAGCGGGGTATGCAAAATTCATTCACTGCGGTCTGAATCTGAGGCATGAGTATGGCCCCGGCTTTGGCACCTCTTCCGCTGATAATGATCACTTCAGGGTTGAGGATATGGATTAAGGTCGCAATGCCTTTTCCTAACATGTAACCAATCTTCCCGAGACTGGCAATGGCAAGTTGATCGCCCTGTAATGCATTCTCCAGTAAAGCATCTCCTTGTGCTAATAGGTTGTTATACTGCTCGGCTTCTAAACTTGATTTTTCTCCTGCCTTTAAAGCATTTTGTACATCCTTTACTGCCGCACTGAGGGATGCCTCGACTTCTAAGCATCCTTTCTTTCCACAGGAACATAGGGTGTTGCTATGGCTTAGTGGTATATGGCTAAATTCTCCTGCATAACCACTCGATCCTTTAAATATTTGACCGTTTACGATCATGCCTAATCCGACCCCCCAATTTAAATTGATGACTAACGCATTTGTTGTCTTTTGTGCAGCGCCAAATTTTTGTTCGGCAAAAGCAATGCAGGTGGAGTCGTTTTCAATAATCGTCGGAATTTTAAAATGATCAGTGATGTGTTTTTTAATGTGGTGTAGGTTACATTTTTTATCGTACGAATCATTAACGCCTTTTTGTGTGTTTACAAATCCGGGCATACTGACACCAGCCGCAATAAAATTGGCTAGTGGAATCTGTGACTTAGTAATAAGCTGATCAGCATAACTGATGATGTTTTGGAGTGCTTCTGACTCGCAAGAAAGGGGATTATATTGATCAGTAATCTGTTCAATTATTTTGTTTTCAAGATTATAAATGTAAATCGATGTATAATATTGATCAAGCGCAATAACTAACATATAATGAGAAAGGCTATTATTTAGCTTGAATTGAATAGCGCGTCTTCCTCCCGTTGATGTCGCAAAACCATTACCCTCAATGAGTTTCATTTCCAGTAAGGAATTTATTGATTTGGTAATAACCGGAATACTTTTATTAAAAGTTTTACTTAGCTGTGCAATTGATTGTGATTCCTGAAAGTAAAGTGCTTTTAAGATTTGGCTGTTCATCATTAATAATCTTCGTATTGTCGTATTGAAGGGGTAAAGAAAGCAAATTTCTTTGTAAAATCCATGACTTTATAATATTTATTAATAAGTATTAGGTTCTTTGTCTCATTTTATTAATAATTGGCAATTTAATTTGATTTATTTTTCAAAAGTTTTTTGGAATGTAACAGACGTAAAAAGCTCGCGGATCCTTTTACAGTTGTTATGCATACTTTATTGCTTCTACTTTCTTATGTTTTTGTTTGAGGTGATGATGGATAATATTGATTTTTATTTTTTTTATTTAAAAAAACAAAAATCCGTGTTTATGCCATTTTAAATTAAATTGCGCGTAAAAGTGAATGGTAAAATTGTTATTTTTATGCCTTAAACAAACTATTTTATGAAACAGCGTTATTATTCACTTGACGTATTCCGAGGAGCTACAGTTGCTCTGATGATTATGGTCAATAACCCTGGAACATGGGCTCATATGTTCGCACCATTAAAACATGCCGGTTGGCATGGCTGTTCCCCAACAGATCTTGTTTTTCCTTTTTTTCTATTTGCAGTTGGTAATGCCATGTCTTTTGTTATTCCTCGACTTCAGGAAGCTGGAGATGCTGTATTCTGGAAGAAAGTTATCAAAAGAACGGTTTTGATTTTTGCTATTGGTTTATTCCTTAACTGGGCTCCGTTTGTGCAGTGGGACGGTGATACACTTGGATTGAAACATTGGGTAAATCCAAATAATCCTGAAAAGGGCATCCGGATATTAGGTGTACTTCAGCGCATTGCGTTGGCGTATTGTTTTGCTTCTATTCTGGCTTATTACTTTAAAGAGAAGGCGTTGATCTGGATTTCTGCATTTATCTTACTAGCTTACTGGGCTATTTGTGCTTTTGCTGGACAGGCAGGAGATCCTTATAGCCTTGCAGGTTGGTTTGGAACTCCGATTGATATACAGCTATTGGGAGTAGCTCATATTTATAAGGGAGAAGGTGTGCCTTTTGATCCTGAAGGCCTGATGAGTACATTACCGACTATTGTACAAGTCGTTTTCGGTTATCTTGCCGGTACTTATATCAAGAAGCAAGGGCAGGTAGATTGGTTATGGTCTAAGGTTCCTGAAAGTAAAGAGCCTCATTTCAAATTACTTTCAGGGTTATTTGTAACGGGGTTTATTCTGGTAGTTTTAGCATGGATCTGGTCATTAGGTTTTCCGATCAACAAAAAAATATGGACAAGTTCTTATGTACTGTACACAACGGGATTAGGAATTATGACCATCGGTGGAATGATCTGGTTTGTTGAAGTACAAGGTGTGAAAAATGGTTTGACTAAATTTTTTGATGTGTTTGGCAAAAACCCACTTTTTATCTTTGTGCTAAGTGGTGTTTTACCGCGATTGGTAGGGCTGATCCGTATTCCGGATGGGGTAGGAGATGATGGAACTGTTTTATACACCAACGCATTTACCTGGTTTTATACAACAATCTGCAAACCTTTACCAGGTCCACCAGAGATCGGTTCTTTCTTTTACTCGTTATGCTTTTTGGCCTTGATGTGGGGTATATGCTATTACTTGGATAAAAAGAAAATCTATGTGAAAGTTTAAGACATTCCTTATTAATGCAGAGCGAATTTTAAGTTTATTGTTATCAGGTGTTTTGTCCCTCAATTGATTTAAACTTTATGTAAATTACTAGGTGCCTATTAAGGTGGCACTTTAATATTACTGCGTTACTACTTAAATTTTAATCTTCATTTTCTTTGCAGATTAAAGTTTAAGTGCTACCTTTGCAGTCAATTAACAAAAATTTTTAACGCTTTAATATTATTTCAGAGATGTATTTAAGTAAAGAGTACAAAGCAGATATCTTCGCGGAATTTGCAGGTTCGGCAACGAACACAGGTTCTACAGAAGGACAAGTAGCTTTATTCACTAAGAGAATTGCTCACTTAACTGAGCATTTGAAAAAAAACAGAAAAGATTTTAACACACAACGTGCCCTACAAATGTTAGTAGGTAAACGTCGTTCATTATTAGCTTACCTGTACAAAACTGACATCAACCGTTACCGTGCGATCATTAAAGGTCTTGGTTTACGTGATATCATCAAATAAGCTTTTAGTTATAAAAACTTTAGAAAGCCGTCTCTTTGGAGATGGCTTTTTTTTTGTCGCTAAATTTTGAAATGATGATTTTATGCTACTTATTATTATAAAACCACCTTCAATGGTTAAGGGTAGCATGATAATTACTGTCATAAATGCAACTTACGTCAGTTTGATTATAAATATTTTACCTTATCTTTGCGATGAAATTAAAATATTTTTAATATAGGTATGCTGCCAAAAGATGAAAAGCATATCGCAAATAACAACGAATGAGTTATAACGAAATCAAAACAGTAATTGATATGGGCAATGGCTCCCAGATCGAACTTTCTACTGGTAAATTGGCTAAACAGGCTGATGGTGCAGTAGTTTTAAAACAAGGTGATACGATGCTTTTAGCAACAGTCGTTTCTGCTAAAGAAGCGAAATCTGGAGTTGACTTTTTACCTTTGTCAGTAGATTACCAAGAGAAATACGCGGCTACAGGCCGTATTCCTGGCGGTTTCTTACGTCGTGAGGCGCGTTTGTCAGATTATGAGATCTTAATCTCTCGTTTGGTAGATAGAGCTTTACGTCCTTTATTCCCTGAAAACTATCATGCAGATACGCAAGTAATGATCTCTTTGATCTCTGCAGATAAAGATATTATGCCTGATGCATTAGCTGGTTTAGCGGCTTCTGCTGCTATTGCGGTTTCTGATATTCCTTTCAATGGACCTATTTCTGAGGTTCGCGTTGCTAAGATCGATGGCCAATTGGTGATTAACCCAAAAATGTCTGAATTAGAAAGAGCAACTTTAGAATTTATCGTAGCTGGTTCTGCTCAAGATATCGGTATGGTTGAAGGTGAGTGTAGTGAAATTTCTGAGGCTGAAATGGTAGAAGCAATTGCTTTTGCGCATGAGGCGATCAAAAAACAAGTTGCTGCTCAAGTTGAATTAGCAAATTTAGTCGGTAAAAATGTAAAACGTGAGTATAACCACGAGCCAACTAATGAGACTTTGAGAGCTGAAATTTTCAGTGCGACATACGATAAAGTATATGCTGTAGCAGCTTCTGCTTCTGCAAAACATGACCGTTCTGAAGCCTTCGCAAAAATTGCTGAAGAATTCAGAGCGACACTTCCAGAAGAATTGGATGAGGATACAAAATTCTTATTCAAAAAATATTTCCATGATGTACAATACGATGCAGTTCGTAATTTAGTATTGGACGAAGGAAAACGTCTTGATGGACGTGATGTACGTACTGTACGTCCAATCTGGTCAGAAGTAAATTATTTACCTGCGGCTCACGGTTCGGCTGTATTTACACGTGGTGAAACACAATCATTGACTTCTGTTACTTTAGGTGCTAAAGATGCAGAACAAATGATCGATGGTGCTTTCATCAACGGTTATAACAAATTTATCTTACACTACAATTTCCCGGCTTTCTCTACAGGTGAGGCTAGACCAAATAGAGGTCCAGGTCGTCGTGAAGTAGGTCACGGAAATTTAGCATTACGTTCATTGAAACGAGTATTGCCTGCTGATACTGAAAACCCTTACACGATCCGCGTTGTTTCTGATATTTTAGAATCTAACGGTTCTTCTTCAATGGCAACTGTTTGTGCTGGTACATTAGCATTATTAGATGCGGGTATTAAATTGAAGGCTCCAGTTTCTGGTATCGCTATGGGTTTAATCTCGGATGAGAAAACAGGTAAGTATGCAATTCTTTCAGATATTTTAGGTGATGAAGATCATTTAGGTGATATGGATTTTAAAGTAACGGGTACTGAAAAAGGTATTGTTGCTTGTCAAATGGACTTAAAGATCAATGGATTGAAATGGGAAGTTTTGACACAAGCTTTGGATCAAGCTAAAGAGGCTCGTCTTCATATCTTAGGTGAAATGAAGAAAACAATTTCTGAGCCACGTGAAGATTACAAACCTCATGCTCCTCGTATTGTTCAGATCATTATCGATAAAGAATTTATTGGTGCTATCATCGGTCCAGGTGGTAAAATTATCCAAGAAATGCAACGTGAAACAGGTGCTACTATTTCTATTGAAGAAGTAGACGGTAAAGGTATCGTTCAGATCTTTGCAGACAATAAAGCTGCTATTGATGATGCAAGTACACGTATTAAAAATATCGCGGCTAAACCTGAGGTAGGTGCTACTTACGAAGGTAAAGTGAAGTCTATTATGCCTTTTGGTGCTTTCGTTGAAATCATGCCAGGAAAAGATGGTTTATTACACATCTCTGAGATTGATTGGAAACGTTTTGAAACGATGGATGGAATCTTTACTGAAGGTGATAAAGTAACGGTTAAATTATTGGATATCGACAAACAAGGTAAATTGAAACTTTCTCGTAAAGCTTTATTGCCTCGTCCTCCTCGTGAAGATAAACCTGCTGCTGACGCAGCTCCACAAGCGTAAGTTTTAAAAACTTAATCATATAAAAAGCTCACTGAAAAGTGAGCTTTTTTTTGCTAAAAAAAACAGGCTGTCTATTTGACAGCCTGTTTTCATTTGTTATAACATGATAACGGATTCTATTTTAGATACTTCTTTGTAATAATCAATTACTTCATCGGCATTATTGACAAAAGTCTCTACGGTGATGGACTTGTATTTACCACCTGATGATTCTTTTTCCGCGTATTTGGTGCTTGCATGCGTAAATACTTGTTTTACTTGCTCTATTTTCTCCAAATCGGCTTTTACAATGAATTTGAATTTGTACAAGGATGGAAATTGTTCTACAGCAATCAATTTTTCTTTGAAATTTGTATAGAAATCTTGCTGATTATTTCCGTCTTCAATATCTTGGATATTGATGTTGTTGTTTAATTCTGACATTTTTAATCTCCTTTTGTTGATTATTATCAAAAGCTATTCCATAAATAGTGGCCTGACAGACTTGCAGATTAATTGTCGACTGCAATAGGCCTATCCTGTGGCGCTTTACCCCAATTTTTGTTTGGTGTACTGCTCATTTCAATTTCGATTGTACCACCTTTTAGAACTTCTTCATAAGTGATAAATGATTTGGAATAAGATGCACCGTTGCGTTTGATACTTTTGATGTAGCTGTTTTTCTTCGCTTGGTTTTTAACCTGTATCGTTAACTGTCTATCATTTGGAAGGGTAATCGTAGCTTTTTCCATCATCGGTGATCCGAAAACATAGACACCGCTGATTGGATTTAATGGATACATACCCATTGCTGAAAACACATACCAAGCACTCATCTGTCCAGCATCGTCATTACCACACAAACCATTAGGTTTGCTTGTATAAAATTCCATCATGGCTTTACGGGCAAGTGCAGAACCTTTCCAAGCTTCTCCTGCATATGCATACAGGTAAGGGACATGGTGATTGGGTTCATTGCCTTGAGCATATTGACCGATAAGACCAGTAATATCATTTGAAGCTTCTCCGCCCAGATCGGAAGACATTGTTGTGAACTCGTCAAGTTTCTTCAAGAAGTTTTTATCGCCTCCAAAAAGATTGATTAAGCCTTTTACATCTTGAGGAACTAACCAGGTGTATTGCCATGCGTTACCCTCACAGTAATCGTTTTCACGGTGTTTAGCCATCAATGCATTGAATGGTCTTCTAAACTCACCGTTAGCTTTTCTTCCCACAAAATGACCTACTTCTTTATCAAAATATTGCTCATAAAGCTTATATCTCTTCTCAAAATATGCAGCATCTTCTGTTTTGCCTAATTTCACCGCCATTTTGTAAGCACTATAATCTGCAATAGCATATTCTAATGCCCAAGCTACAGATTCATGATCCATGCTGTCAATTGGAATATAAGTTAAGTCACGTACGAATTTTAAGCCGTTTTCATAACCCATTGCGGTGGTTTTTACTGCTTCCCAAGCCAATTCGTAATCTTTCTCATCTAAAATCCCTTTGATAACTGCATCAGCTACAACTGGTATTGCCGGTAATCCAACCATAGTATTGGTCTCATTACCTTGTAAATGCCATACCGGTAATTTTCCCTGTTGCTGATAAATGGCCAGCATGGTTTTAATAAAATCCTGATTGATCTTACGATCCTCCAGTAAATTCATTAAAGGGTGAAGTCCACGGTAAGTATCCCATAAAGAGAATACGGTATGGTTGGTAAAATCCTGTTTTTCGTACACTTGTTTGTCTGTACCTAGATAATCACCATTTGCATCATTAAAGATGGTCGGTGCAAAATAGGTATGATACAATGCGGTATAAAAAATGGTTTTGGTATCTGCATCTCCTTCAAATTGAATTTTATTTAAAGTGCTGTTCCATTTGTCATTTGCCTGTTTCTTCGCATCGGCAAAATTCCAGTTCGGCATTTCCACCTGTATGTTTTCTAAAGCATTTGTCGTACTTACAGATGAAAGACCAACCTTCACTTCAATGGTTTTATTTTTTACAGCATCAAAAAATAAAGCAGCTTTAATAGCTTGACCTTTTACGGTAGAAGAACCTAATTTTTGACTGTTCTCCTCATAAAACTGCACTTTTTGGATAGGAACAGATGTTTTTAAAGCAAAATATACTTTTTGGTCACTTGCCCATCCTGAAGAAAAGCGGTATCCGACAAATGTGCTGTCATTAATTTGCTTAATGTACGAGTCTGTTGTTTTATCCCAGTTCATCTTAAAAGAAAGGTCGATGAATAAGTGGGCATTGTCCGATTTATTATAGACATACTGATGATAGCCAACACGCTCAGTTGCTGTTAGATTTGCCTGAACTTGGTAATCGTCTAATAGAACACTGTAAAATCCAGGCTGGGCTATTTCATTTTCTTTTTTAAAGCTAGATCCATAGCCGGTACCCATCTTGTTAAACTCTGCAGGTTTTAACTGTACTTTACCGTTTGCAGGTACAATCATAATATCATTAAGATCGCCAATACCGGTACCACTAAGATGTGTATGGGTAAAACCTAGAATTTCTTTGCTTTTATAATTGTAACCACTGCACCAGTCCCAGCCATTAAACTGATCCCAGGTCTGTGCAATCTGAGATGGACCTAATTGTACAGCTCCTAATGGCACATTGGCACCGACAAATACGTGTCCATGATCTTCAGAACCGATAAAAGGGTTCACATATTGAGTCAAATTTTGTTGAGCCATTGAACTTAATGGCGATAATGCAAGAATACTTAATAAAATTTTATTGTAATTCAATTGAATCATAATTAATTAGTTTGATCTTATTTAGGGGTGAAATATAGCATTTTTTTTGCTTAATAAATCCTTTTAGCTTAAATATTTTTACAATATATGGCGTTATTACTTTATTTTTTTTTAGATTAGTAACTCATATTATAAACACACTATACTTAATGAAGAAGAGAATTTTGATCAGTGATATAGCAAAGGCTTTAGGGGTTTCGGTTACTACGGTATCTTTTATATTGAATGACAAAGCCAAGGAGAAGCGTATAAGTGAGTCATTGACAAAGCGAGTTCTTGATTATGTTAAAAAAGTCGGCTATAAACCTAATGAACTTGCTAAAAGTTTACGTACAGGTAAAACGAAAATTATCGGTCTCATCATTGAAGATATTTCAAATCCATTCTTTGGTAATATCGCGCGTTTGATTGAAACTAAAGTTTATGAACAAGGGTATCGGATTATCTATTGTAGTACCAATAATGATAGCGAGAAGACCAAAGAACTGATCGGTATGTTCAATGATCGACAGGTTGATGGTTTCATCATTACACCTTCCGAAGGAATTGAGGAGACAATTTCTAATTTGATTCAATCTAATGTACCTGTTGTTTTATTTGACCGTTATTTACCGGATGTGGAAACAGATTATGTTATTGCTGATAATTTTCAAGGCGCCTTTGATGCCACCGTTCATTTTAATGAGCAGGGCTATAAACGAATTGGTCTAGTCTCGTTATACTCTGATCAGACCCAAATGCGGGATCGCCTAGATGGCTACATGAAAGGTATGGATCAATTTAAGAAGCAGGTATACATCAAGAAAATACAACTGGACGCATCAGAAGCAGAGGCAATAGATGACTTACATGAGTTTGTTGTAGATAACCGCCTGGATGCTGTTTTATTTGCAACTAATTATTTGGCAATTACAGGACTTAAGTCTGGGAAGAAACATAATTATAAATTACCGGCACTCATTGCATTTGATGATCATACGGTATTTAAATTGCACGAACCTGCCATCACTGTTGTTTCGCAACCTATTGAAGAAATTGCGGATCACATTATCAATATTTTATTGCTAAAATTGCAGGGTAAAGCCAAATCTATTAAACATCTGACACTACCCTGCGAATTGAAAATACGTGAATCTTCTATTTTGAAGCAATAGTATCTGCTACAAATACCATAGAAATGGAGTTGACACAATGACGTGTGTTTTTATCGGTCAATCTTTCGCCGATGAAAACATGCCCGAGGTGTGCTCCGCATGCGTTACACAGAATTTCTGTTCTTCTTCCATCTGCATCTGTTTCTTTTCGTATGGCCCCTTTGATTTCATCATCAAAACTAGGCCAGCCACAATGCGAATCAAATTTATCTTCCGAACGATAAAGTGCCGCGTTGCATCTTTTGCAAACGTAAGTTCCTTTTGTTTTATTATCCAGTAGGGTGCCCGTGTAGGGACGCTCCGTTCCTTTGTGAACAATAACATGTTCTTCTTCTGGCGTTAATTTGTTATATTTTGTTGAATCTTCCATTGTCTTAAAGATTGATGTTTGTTTTGGAGCTTGATGCGTCTGTGCATTACAGGAGGTTATTAAAAAAATCAAGCCATATAAAAATACTAATTTTTTCATGATAACTGCATATCCGTAAAGTTACAATTCTCTAATCAATTCTTTGTCAGCATACTGTTATCAAGAAACACTTTCGGGCAGTTTTGAATTTTTTTATGTCCTATTGATGTCTTAAATTTGAGGCTTATCAATTTCCGCCTTGAAGTACAAGAGGTGGTTTAAATCTGCATTAAATAGTCATTTTAAAATAATTTAGAACGATTATAAATTGATAAATAACGTCACAAAATTGTCAGGGATTTATTAATAAGTTATACTTTTGTGGCATTACTAGGCAGAGTGTGCTCTGTTTAGAATGGTGTTTAAATTTTTATATTCACAAATAAATAGTATAAAGTGTTAAATATGAGAAATATCTCATCCGTTTTGGGAAAACTTGCGAGGATAGCGTCAATGAGTTTGGTGCTGTTGTTTGCCGTTACGACGCTGCATGCGCAAGATGTCAAGGAAGGTGAAAAAATCTTCAAAGCAAAGTGTACGAGCTGTCACAAAGTTGATAGAAAAGTTGTTGGTCCTGCCTTAAAAGGTATTACCGAAACTAAGTCTGAAGAGTGGTTGATTAAATGGATTAAAAACTCTCAAGCTTTAATTGCTTCCGGTGATGCCGATGCAATTGCAATTTTTGAGGAGTACAATAAATCTGTGATGACTTCTTTTACAGATTTATCAGATGATAATATTAAGTCAGTATTGGCTTATATTAAAGCTGAGTCTGTTGAAAAACCTAAAGAAGCTGGTGCTACAGGTGGTGGAGCTGCGAAAGATGACAATGCTAACTTGTTTATGATCTTCGGATTAATAGGGGTAGTTGTTTTGGCAATTGTTGTTATCGTTGTTTTAAACCGTGTCATCCGTACTTTAGAGAAGGTTATCGCAACAAATCAAGCTGCTGTTGAAGCAGAAGAGGAGCCTCAAACGAGTTCTAAATTCCTTGCTTTTGCTAAAGCTTTTGTTAAGAACAAGAAATTAGTCGGATTTGCTGTATTAATGCTTGTTGCTTTATTGGCTGTTGGTGGTTGGAAAACCATGTGGAACGTAGGTGTTCACACAGGTTATCAGCCGGTTCAACCGATTAAATTCTCGCACCAATTACACGCAGGTGTAAACAAAATTGAGTGTCAATATTGTCACGGTGGTGCTTTTAAATCTAAAAATGCATCTATTCCTTCTGCAAATGTTTGTATGAACTGTCACAATACGATTACTGGTTCTGAGCATTATGATGGTGAAATTTCACCTGAGATTGCAAAAATTTACCGCGCATTGGACTTTAATCCAGAGACTCGTACTTACGGAAACAATCCTAAGCCGATTCAATGGGTTCGTATTCACAACTTGCCAGATTTTGCTTATTTTAACCACTCACAACACGTTACAGTAGCAGGAGTAGAGTGTCAGACTTGTCACGGACCTATTGAAACAATGGAAGAAGTATACCAATACTCGCCATTAACAATGAAATGGTGTGTGGATTGTCATAAGGCAACAGATGTGAAATCAGATAACAAATACTACGAAGACTTAATCAAAGCGCATGAAAGCATCAAAAAAGGTGAAAAAATGACAGCGGCGATGATCGGTGGTCTTGAGTGTGGTAAATGTCACTATTAATAATTATTCAGAAATACGCAATCTTATATACAGCTTAAATGGATAGCAATAAAAAATATTGGAAAGGTTTGGAAGAATTGAAACAAACACCTGCTTTTGTAGAAAAAAGCAAGGGTGAGTTTGCCGAATCTATTCCTGTAGAAGATGTCTTAAATGAAGCAGGGTTGAGTACAAAAACTCCTCGCCGTGACTTCTTAAAAGCATTAGGTTTTGGTGTTGGGGCTGTTACTTTAGCAGCTTGTAACAGCACTCCTGTGCATAAAGCAGTTCCTTATTTAATTAAACCAGAGGAAATTACTCCAGGTATTCCTAACTTTTATACTTCGACTTTTAACGGTCAGAGTATCTTAGTAAGAACGCGTGAAGGTCGTCCTATTAACGTAGAGGCAAACCCGAACGCAATTGGTTTAAATCAAGGTACAGATTCGGGAACTGCAGCATCAGTTTTAGACTTATATGATGAGTCTAAATTAAAAACAGCCCAAATAAAAGGGCAGGATGTTGAATGGTCTAAATTAGATAGTACTGTTATCGCTGCTTTAAATGCAGCAGCTACTGCTGGAAAACAAATTACTATTGTTGCAAGCACAGTAAATAGTCCTACTACATTGGCTGCAATCGCTAAATTAACAGCAAAGTACCCAACGACTAATTTGGTTCAAGTAGACGCTGTTTCTTATAGCGCTATTATTGAAGCGAATAAAAACTCTTTTGGTAAAGCAGTTGTTCCTTCATACAATTTTGAAAAAGCAAATGTTGTTGTTTCAGTAGCAGCTGATTTCTTAGGAACTTGGTTAGCGGGCGAGGAGCATACACAGCAATATATTAAAAACCGTGATTACAAATCATTGAAAAATGGTAAGATGTCACGTCACATTCAGTTTGAGTCAGGTCTAAGTATGACCGGTTCAAATGCCGATGTGCGTATCGCAATTAAACCTTCGGAAGAAGCAGCTGTTTTAATTTCATTATATAATGCAATTACAGGTTCTTCTTTATCGGGCGGTATTGCTGCAAAAAGAGCACAAACTGCGGTTACTTTAGCGGCAAAAGAATTGTTAGCGAACAAAGGTGCTGCTGTTGTGGTTGCTGGTTCGAATGATATTAACATTCAAACATTAGCAAATGCGATCAATAGTGCATTAGCTTCATACGGATCGACAATTGATTTAGATAATTTCTCTAAACAACATCAAGGTTCAGACGTTGCATTTTCACAATTCTTGACAAACGCAAATGCAGGTCAGGTAGGTGTTGCTTTATTCTTAAACAGTAACCCTGTTTATGATTATTTCAAAGCTGAAGACGTGAAAGCTGCATTGAAGAAAGTTGATTTTACATTATCTTTCTCTCAACGTGCTGATGAAACAGCTTCAGAATTGACTGCTATTGCTCCAACAAATACATTCTTGGAGTCTTGGGGTGATGCTTCTCCAAAAGAAGGTTTATTCTCAATCGTTCAACCGACAATTAATCCTGTATTTAACACACGTCAAGCGGATCAATCTTTATTGGTTTGGGCGGGTGATACAACAGATATCTATTCATTCGTTAAAAACCTTTGGACTTCAACTATTTTAGCTGGAAGTACAAAGAACTGGAATAGCGTTTTGCAAACTGGATTTGAATATAAAGGTGCAAAAACTGCAGCTTCTTATTCATTCGCTGGTAATGTAGAGGCTGCTGCTAGTGCTGCTATCGCAGCTGCTAAAACAGTAGTTGGTGAGTTCGAATTGAAATTGTATGAATCAAGTGCTTTACGTGACGGTAGATATGCAAATAATGCCTACTTACAAGAAGTTCCTGATCCGGTTTCAAAAGTAACTTGGGACAACTATGCTGCTATTAACCCTAAAGATGCTGAGAAATTAGGATTGGGTGAAGATGCAACAGTTACTGTTGAAGCTAATGGTTACAAAGTTGAGTTACCAGTTGTTCAACAACCGGGACAAGCTTTGGGTACTGTTTCAGTAGCTATTGGTTACGGACGTACTAAAGTTGGTAAGGCTGGTAATAATGTAGGTAAAAATGCTTACCCTTTTGCAAGCTTAGTTAATGGTACAATTCAGTTTGTAGCTAAAGCAACTATCGCTAAAGCGAATACGATCTATCAATTAGCGCAAACACAAACACATCACACAATCGAAGGTCGTAACATCATTCGTGAAACTACTTTCGCTAAATATTTAAAAGATCCTAACTCAGAGTCAGGCCGCTTTACAGATAAACACAAAACGTATGATTTGTGGAACAAGTATGAGCAACCAGGTCACAAATGGGTGATGGCAATCGATTTAAATGCATGTACAGGTTGTGGTTCTTGTATCGTTGCTTGTAACGTAGAAAACAATATTCCTGTTGTAGGTCGTGATGAGGTTCGCCGTCGTCGTGAGATGCACTGGTTACGTATTGACCGTTACTACACTATCGAAGAGGATGGTAAAGAATATACAAAAGAAGCGGATATTGAAAAACTGAATAGTTTCGAAAATGTAACCGTTGTTCACCAACCGATGTTATGTCAACATTGTGCACATGCACCATGTGAGACGGTATGTCCAGTATTAGCTACTGTTCACTCATCAGAAGGTTTGAACCATATGGCTTACAACAGATGTTTCGGAACACGTTACTGTGCGAATAACTGTCCATATAAAGTACGTCGTTTTAACTGGTTTAACTACTGGAATGATTCACGTTTTGACAACTACTTGAATAATGAGTTTACACAATTGGTATTGAATCCAGATGTAACGACACGTTCACGTGGGGTTATGGAGAAATGTTCGATGTGTATCCAACGTATCCAAGCTGGTAAATTACATGCGAAAATGGAGAACCGTAAAGTAAAAGACGGCGATATCCAAATGGCGTGTCAACAAGCATGTTCTGCAAATGCTATTATCTTTGGTGATGCTAATGATCCAGAATCAGAAGTATCTAAAGCATTACGCAATGAGCGTGTTTATTACGTACTTGAGGAAATCAATGTACAGCCGGGTATCGGTTATATGACAAAAGTTAGAAACACTTTTGAGGCGTAATCTTGTTCATTATTTGAAATAAAAATACTATGTCATCGCATAACGAATCAATATTAAGAGAACCATTAATGACCGGTAAGGACATTACGTATGCTAAAATTACGGATGATATCTTACTACCGGTTGAAAATAAACCGAATAAAGCATGGTGGATCGGATTCACTGTAGCCGTATTAGGTGCTTTATTATGGGTAGTCAGCGTTAGTTATACCTTTTGGACAGGTATCGGCGCTTGGGGTCTGAACAAAACTGTAGGCTGGGCTTGGGATATCACCGACTTTGTATGGTGGGTAGGTATCGGTCACGCAGGTACGTTAATTTCGGCCGTATTATTAATTTTCCGCCAGAACTGGCGTAACTCCATCAACCGTTCGGCAGAGGCGATGACGATCTTCGCCGTTATCTGTGCCGCAACGTATGTTGTAGCTCACATGGGGCGTCCTTGGTTAGCATACTGGATTTTCCCTTTGCCAAACCAGTTCGGATCTTTATGGGTTAACTTTAACTCACCATTAGTATGGGATGCATTTGCGATCTCTACATACTTCACGGTATCCTTAGTATTCTGGTACTGTGGTTTGTTACCGGATATCGCGACTATTCGTGACCGTGCTACTGGTTTAAGACAAAAGATTTATTCTGTATTGTCTTTCGGTTGGAACGGATCAGTAAAAACTTGGCAACGTTTTGAGATTGTGTCAATTATCTTGGCAGGTATCTCAACTCCATTGGTACTTTCGGTACACACGATTGTATCTTTTGACTTTGCAACTTCTGTTATCCCAGGATGGCATACAACAATTTTCCCTCCATACTTCGTTGCTGGTGCGATCTTCTCAGGTTTTGCAATGGTGCAGACGTTATTGTTGATCTTACGTAAAGTAATGAATTTTGAGAATTATATCACGATGTTCCACATTGAAGCCATGAATAAAATTATCATGACGACAGGTTCTATCGTTGGTATTGCATATTTAACAGAGTTATTCATCGCGATGTATTCACAATCGGAGTACGAAATGTACGCTTTCCAAAACCGTATGTTTGGTCCTTATGCTTGGGCTTACTGGTCAATGATGACTTGTAACGTAATTTCTCCACAATTATTCTGGTTTAAGAAAATCCGTACGAGTATTCCTATTTCATGGATCTTATCAATCGTGGTAAACATCGGTATGTGGTTTGAACGTTTCGTAATTATCGTGACTTCATTACACCGTGATTATTTACCTTCATCTTGGGCTATGTTTTACCCAACTTGGACAGATGTTGGTATTTTCGTTGGATCGATCGGCTTATTCTTTACATTGTTCTTATTGTTCTTACGTTTCTTACCAGGTATCGCGATTGCAGAGGTTAAATTATTGCTGAAAAGCTCTAGTTTACAACAAAAAACGAAATTGGTTAAAGAAGGCGCATTCCCAGCTGAACAAGTGGAATACTTTAGAGATTCTTTAGGTAAATATGATTCGGTAACAGAACAAGAAATTAAAGAGTTAAAATAATAGCAATGGGCAATACAAAATATATATTAGGTAGTTTTGCTGATCCGGATGAAATGATGCATGGGATCGACAAATTGCAGAAAAATAATGTAAGCATCTATGATTGCTTTACTCCAATGCCAATTCACGGTATTGAAGATAAATTGGGCGTTAAACCTTCGCGTTTGCCTATTGCAGCATTTTGCTTTGGAGCACTAGGAACAACATTAGGATTCAGTTTATTGTACTACACAATGGTACACGACTGGCCAATGAATATCGGCGGTAAACCATCATTCGCTATCCCGAACTTTGTTCCAGTAACATTTGAGGTTACTATTTTAATCTGTGCCTTGGGTATGGTTGCAACTTTCTTTTATCGCAATCATTTATTCCCGGGACGTACACCTCGCGTAATGGATTTAAGAGCTACAGATGATCGTTTCGTTATCGCTATAGATGCTCGTGAGAACACAGACCATGCTTTGATCGATTCTTTATTGAAAGAGGCCGGTGCTGTAGAAGTTAAGTACAATGATAGAAAATATGTTAGTTATGAATAAGAAGAATTTACTAGTTACAGTATGTGCAGCTCTGTCGTTGACAGCAGTCGTTTCTTCTTGTGGTGACAAGACTACTCGTAGTACAGGTTGGGAGTTTTCTCGCAACATGTACGATCCGATTGCTTTCAATCCAGATCAACCAAACGAGAATTTTAAAAACAAGCAAACTGCACAAACACCTCCAAAAGGTACAGATCCGATCGGTTTTACCAGATTTGAATATGCTAACACTTTGGAAGATTACGAACGCGCAGGACGTGAAGTTACTAACCCTTTTGAGTTAACACAAGCTAGACTTGAAAAAGGCCAGGCTTTGTTTACTACTTACTGTGCTGTTTGTCACGGACCAGAAGGTAAAGGTGATGGTTCTATTACAAAAGACCGTGAAATTACAGATTCTAGAGGCACACGTAAGCTTGAGAATTTCCCTAATCCACCGTCTTATCATAAAACGGATGCTGCAAATTCTTCTCGTGGCGGTATGATGGCTGATTTGACAGATGGTAAGATTTACCATACGATTTATTACGGTCACAACTCAATGGGATCGCATGCATCGCAGTTGTCTCCTGAAGAACGTTGGGAAGTTGTTATGTACGTTCATGAATTACAAAAGAAATAATCTAACATCAGATAAATAAATGGGAACTCACAATCATCATCACGATTATAATTTCAACGAGCGATTCGAGTTTGCTGGTAAAGCAAAAACATTCAGTATCATCGCAATCGTTGTTGGTATAGCTGCAGTAGCCTACGGAATGCTTATGGGCGATCATATTCTAGTAGAGCGTACTTATGCTAACTTATTATTGATGGGTTATTATTTTACATGTGTATGTGCTGCTGGAGCTTTTTTCCTGGCATTACAATATGTAACACAATCTGCTTGGTCAGCTGGTATCATCCGTATACCTCAGGCTATGGCAGGTATTTTGCCTATTGCGTCAATCATTTTATTAGTGATTGTTGCATTGGGATTAAGCACTCACAATCTATACCATCACTGGTATGCAGAAGGTCTTACAGATCCGAATAGCCCTGCTTATGATAGTATCATCGCTGGAAAGTCATGGTATTTGAATTTTTCAGGTTTTTTAAGTCGCCAGGTAATTTTTATGGGACTTTATAGTATTTTTGCCATTATCTTAGCGAAATTGTCTTATAAAGAAGATTTAGAAGGTGGTTTAAATTCTTATAAAAAGAGCTTTAAATTATCAGCTATATTTTTAGTTATTTTTGGTTTTACAACTCCAATTTGGTCATTTGATACCATCATGTCATTAGAAGCACATTGGTTTTCTACGATGTTTGGCTGGTATAACTTTGCAGCAATGTGGGTTAGTGGTCTTTGTGTGATTACAATTATTCTAATTGTATTACAAAAAGCAGGTTACATGAACTGGGTAAATGAAAATCATTTACATGATCTAGGTAAATTGATCTTTGGTTTTTCTATCTTCTGGACTTACGTTTGGTTTGCACAGTTTATCTTAATCTGGTATGCTAACATGCCTGAGGAAACTGTATATTTTTACAAACGTTGGGAGCCAGAATATAAACCATGGTTCTGGTTAAACATTGTTATTAACTTTTTAGCTCCTTTATTGCTTTTAGTTGATCGTGATGCAAAACGTAAGAAAAATGCCATGTTATTCGTTGCGATTTTATTACTTGCAGGTCACTGGTTAGATTACTATATCATGATTATGCCTGGTACAGTTGAATCTCACCGTGGGTTTGGTATTGTAGAAATCGGTACAGCACTTGGATTTGTAGGTTTATTTACATTCTTAGTAATGAGTAAATTGAGTAAACAAAGCTTAGTAGCTAAAAATCATCCGTTCTTGGATGAGAGTTTACATCACCAAATATAGTTTCGCTTTTAAAGGGATATTACGTAAAATCGTTATAAAGAAATGAGCTTTAAATTAAATAATAGATTCAAATCCATCTCAGGTTTGGTCCTTGCAATCGGGTTGTTATTCGCAGTCCCATCTTTTGCAAGCCAAGATTCTGTAGTGGTAGATACGACTAAAGCTACGGAAGCTGTTGCAACTAATGCAACAGCTGCTGGAGCAAATGTTGTCGATTCGGCTACAACTGCAAAAGCAGAAGTTGCTGCGTCAGCAGGTACGTCTACAACAAAAGTTGACGCCAAAGCTGCGGAGGTAGAGAAGAAGATAGACCCTCAAGTCTATAAAAACTTCATTTATTATGTTTTATTATTCTTAGTTATCTGTACAGTTGTTGCTGTTATTGGTAAAGTTATCTCAATCTATGAGTTAACAAATAAGATGAATAGAAAGCATAATCCTTTAGCATCAAATAGTTTTCAGGCATGGTTATTATTCATTTTCCTATTTGTTTTCTTAGGAGGTGTGTATTATTCATTCTCTCACCATGGCGGTATGGCTTGGAGAGATGCTGTAACAGAACATGGTGCTAAGATTGATACGATGTTTATCATCACAACTGTTATTACAACATTTGTGTTGGTTATCACACACATTTTATTACTGACGTTTACGTTCATTTATAGAATGAAGAAAAATGGTAAAGCTTACTATTTACCACATAACAATACAATTGAAAAAATCTGGACAATCGTTCCAGCTGTTGTTTTGACTGTATTGGTATTATTTGGTTTCTTTACATGGAGATCAATTACAAATGTTCCAGAAGATTTACAGAAATCTGCTCTTCAGATTGAAGTATTGGGTGAGCAATTTGCTTGGCATGTGCGTTACCCAGGTTTAGATGGTCAGATAGGAAAACGTAATTATAAATTAACGACTCCGACTAATCCTTACGGTATCGACTTCAATGATAAAACTTCATGGGATGATATTCAAGGTGCTGATATTGTGCTTCCGGTTAATAAGTCTGTACGTTTCCACATCATTTCCAAAGATATTATTCACTCATTCTACATTCCTGATTTCCGCGTTCAGATCAATGCTGTACCGGGTATGACGAATTACTTCCAATTTACACCTACTGTAACTACCGAAGAAATGCGTGAGCGTATGAATGATCCTAAATATGATTTCGTTATGTTATGTAACAAAATCTGTGGACAAGGTCACTATAGTATGTCTAAGAAAGTAGTTGTAGTTACTGAAGCGGAATATAAAACGTGGTTAGCGACGCAAAATAAATATTTTACTGAGGATGTACAAAAGGAGTTTGCTACAAAAGAAGTAAAGACTCCACAAGTAAAAGATAGCGTAAACGTTACAGCTTCATTAAATTAATTAGAATAATTGAATTTTAAAAACGAATATGTCAAGTACAGTTATTTCGCATAGCGCTGAGCATCACGATTCGCATGGACATCATCAAGAGTCATTCATCTCGAAGTATATCTTCAGTGGTGACCACAAGATGATTGCTAAGCAATTTTTGATCACGGGTATTTTCATGGCGGTATTTGCTATGATCTTATCCATCTTATTCCGTATCCAACTTGCGTGGCCGGATAAAGAATTTCCGATTCTGGAAGTATTCTTAGGTAAATGGGCTGAGGGTGGTCGTATTAACCCTTCATTTTTCCTTTCTTTGGTAACCATTCACGGTACCATCATGGTATTCTTCGTTTTAACAGCGGGTCTATCGGGTACTTTTAGTAATTTACTGATCCCTTATCAAATTGGTGCACGCGATATGGCGTCTCCTTTAATGAATATGTTGTCCTACTGGATGTTCTTTGTAGCTTCAGTTATCATGATAGCTTCTTTCTTTGTTGAAAGTGGACCTGCATCAGCTGGTTGGACAATTTATCCACCGCTATCTGCAGTACCTACAGCAATTGCAGGGTCTGCTACTGGTATGACTTTATGGTTGGTAAGTATGGTTCTTTTCGTAGCTTCACAGTTGATCGGTGGTATTAACTACGTAAGTACAATCTTGAACATGCGTACTAAAGGTATGGATCTTTGGAAAATGCCTTTAACAATCTGGGCTTTCTTCTTAACTGCCATCGTAGGTATGTTATCTTTCCCAGTATTAGTATCAGCAGTTGTTCTATTGATTTTTGACCGTTCATTCGGTACTTCTTTCTATTTATCAGATTTAGTTGTTCAAGGCCAGATTTTACCTAATGAAGGTGGATCTCCAATTTTGTTCCAACACTTATTCTGGTTCTTAGGTCACCCGGAAGTTTATATCGTTGTAATGCCTGCATTGGGTCTTACTTCGGAGGTTATCTCAACAAACTCTCGTAAACCGATCTTTGGTTATCATGCCATGGTTTACTCGTTAATTGGTATTACAGTTTTATCATTTATCGTTTGGGGTCACCATATGTTTGTGACAGGTATGAATCCTTTCTTAGGAGGTGTATTTATGATCACAACATTAATCATTGCAGTTCCTTCTGCGGTAAAAGCATTTAACTACATGGCGACATTATGGAGAGGTAACATCCGTTTCACTCCAGCGATGATGTTTGCTATTGGTTTAGTATCTTTCTTTATCTCAGGTGGTCTTACAGGATTATTCTTAGGTAATGCAGCATTAGATATCAACTTGCACGATACTTACTTTGTTGTAGCCCACTTCCACTTGGTAATGGGATCTGCTTCGATCTTCGGTATGCTATGTGGTGTTTACCACTGGTTCCCTAAAATGTTTGGTCGTATGATGAACACTAAATTGGGTTACTTACACTTCTGGATGACATTTATCGGTGCTTACTTGGTATTTTTCCCAATGCACTTTATGGGTATAGATGGGGTTCCACGTCGTTATTATGCATTTACAGAGTTTGCCTTCATGGAGAAATGGGTTTCAGTTAACATGTTAATTACTTGGGCTGCTATTGTTGCAGGTTTAGGTCAAGTAGCTTTCTTGTTCAACTTCTTCTACTCCATTTTCTTTGGAGAAAGAGCTCCTCAGAATCCTTGGAAGTCCAATACATTAGAGTGGACTACTCCAGTAGAACATATCCATGGTAACTGGCCAGGAGAGATCCCAACAGTACACCGTTGGCCGTATGATTACAGTAAGCCAGGACATGATGAAGATTTTATTCCTCAGACTGTACCTTTCTCAGAAACAATGAGCTCTAATTTCCTTCATGATTTTGAAGGTAATGAAGAAGCTGAGCGTATCCAGACAGAATGGGATGCTCAAAATAAAAAATAATTAAAAACGATATTTAGAGTAAGTTGTGCGAAATGACTTACTCTAAATATTATTGATAACCAAAAAGGTAAAAGATATGTTTCCAGCTGCTGAAAAGCGTTTTATTCGATCCAATTTCATTACAATAGTTGTTTTGTTTTTAGTGATTGTAGCTGGAGGTGTTGTACGTAGTACGGGGTCCGGAATGGGATGTCCCGATTGGCCTAAATGCTTTAATCGGATTATTCCTCCTACGGATGTATCACAGTTGCCGGTTGGTTATGAAGAACATTATATAACAGGTAGAGCTAAGAAAAATGAGCGATTTGCCAAGATGATTGAATTCTTTGGCTATCGTGATTTGGCAACTAAAATTCGTCATGACAAAAGTATTCTTGAACATGAGGAGTTTAATGTAGCAAAAACATGGACAGAATATGCCAATCGTTTAGTTGGTGTTGTTGCTGGCTTTTGTTTATTGTTTACAGCCATCTATTCTTTTACCTATATTAAATCGAAACGATCAATTTTTATTTGGTCGGTGGTTAATGTTTTTGTTGTTGTCGTTCAAGCTTGGTTGGGTTCGATAGTTGTTTCAACTAATTTAACTCCTTGGGTGATTACAGTACACATGCTTCTTGCATTGGTTATTGTAGCAATCTCCATCTATACCTACTTTAAAGCAACAACATTACGGGATAAGTCAATCCTGATTAACCGAGATTCCAGTGGATTAAAAATGCTTGCCATCATCTCTTTAGTGTTGATGTTAGTGCAGGTTGTCTTCGGAACAGAAGTACGGGAAATTGTTGATATGTTGACAGCTTCCGGTATGCCTAGGGAAGATTTTATACAAAATATTGGCCAACATTTTGAAATACATCGTTGGCTAGCATATAGTTCTTTGATTTTAGTAATTGTATTGTTCTTTTTAGTGCGTACAAAATTTAGTAGCAGTACAGTTCAAGCAAGGTTTGGTACGCTACTCTTTATTTTAGTAGGTATTCAGATGTTATCGGGTATTATCCTGGCAAGATTTGCTGTTCCTGCATTCGCACAGACAACTCATTTGGTCATTGGCAGTCTTTTATTTGGATGTCAATATTATTTGATGTTGTTGTTAGGAAAATCGCAACGTTAATTGAATGAATGAAATGGATGTATAAGGTAATTTAGTTTTTACTTTGTACAAACAATTAAAAAGAGGACATTTGTCGCTATGAAAGAATTTATTTCTGATTTCAAGAAATTAGTTAAGTTAAGACTGACATTAACGGTTGTTTTTTCGGCATCCATCTCTTTTTTGATCGGAGCAAAGCAACTTGGAGGGGATATTTTGTGGATCAATTGGTTGCTATTGACATTAGGAGGTTTCCTAGTGACAGGTGCAGCAAATGGTTTCAATGAAATTATCGAAAAAGATCTAGACAAGTTAATGACCCGTACTGCTGACCGTCCCCTTCCTTCAGGAAGAATGACAACTGGTCAAGCCTTGATTCTAAGTTTATTTATGGGAATCTTGGGAACTTTGGTTTTGGTACGTTTGAATTTTGTTGCGGGATTACTATCGGTATTTTCCATATTGTTATATGCATTTGTGTATACGCCATTAAAAAGGAAATCACCGATTGCTGTATTTGTAGGGGCCTTTCCTGGTGCATTGCCACCATTGATTGGTTATTTTGCTGCCTTTAGTCAAGATGATTTAGCAATCTACAGTCAAACAAATGAAAGTGCAATCATTATGATTCCATTTATTTTGTTTGGAATTCAGTTTTTGTGGCAATTCCCACATTTCTGGTCTCTAGCATGGGTGATTGATGATGATTATAAACAGGCGGGTTTTAGGTTATTACCAACGACCAAGCGTGATAAGATTTCTGCTTTTATGGTCTTTCTTTCAGCATTGATCATGATACCAGCAGCATTTCTTCCCATGTATTATGGTTTCGGAGGCTGGATCTTTACAGCTGTTTCTGCGATAGGGGGTGTGTTCTTTGCTTATTATGGCTTTCAGCTTTTTAAGAATCAGGATATTGCTTCGGCGAGAAAAGTGATGTTTACCTCATTTTTTTATCTTCCTATTACGCAATTAGTGTTATTATTTGACTTTATACCTTTGAAATAATGTTAAATCAAGGAGTACAACAAACTGACGAGAAGTTAGTATCGCGTAAGGCTCAAAAATTTACCCTATGGTTGGGGATGCTGGGTATGTTTATGATGTTCGCAGCATTATCCAGCGGTTTTATTGTCTATACAGCAAGTGGTGTTGATAAAGGACTTAAAACATTATTACCAGATACTTTTATCTATAGTACGATGGCAATTGTTTTAAGTAGTGTTACCATGCATTTTGCTTATAAGGCAGCGCAGGTAGGTAATTTGGCTAGACAGAAAGCGTTGCTTTTTGCTACCTTAATTTTGGGAATTATATTTTTTGCGCTACAGGTTTATTCGTGGGAAATATTAACAGAAAGAGGCGTTTATTTTGTGAATAACAATGCGTCACAGTCTTTTGTTTATGTTTTTACAGGAATGCACTTAGCACATATTATTGCGGGAGTGATCGTGTTGATTACCGCTTTAGTGGGAGTATTTAAACCACTTCCTCCAGACGGCAATCAATTCCGCATGAATCTAGCCACTATTTTTTGGCATTTTCTCGATCTTTTGTGGATTTATATATATGTTTTCTTACTTTTGAATCAATAATAGTAAACAATGAGTACAACTGTATCACAATTGGATAAGGTAAAAACCGGTCCATGGAATGGTGGAAAATCACCTTGGAATTTGGAATACGGAAAAATCATGATGTGGTTTTTCTTAGTTGGGGATGCCTTTACATTTTCTGCGTTTTTGGTTTATTACGGAACGCAACGATTTGCACATAGTACATGGCCAGATGCGGATAAGATTTTCCAATCTATACCAGGTATTGCAGAACACGGACAACCTTTAGTGTTCGTTGGTATTATGACTTTTATTTTGATTATGTCTTCTGTGACTATGGTATTAGCTGTAGAAGCAGGGCATCGTAACTCAAAAAATGAAGTAGTAAAATGGATGTTATGGACAATACTTGGTGGTATTGCTTTCGTAGGCTGTCAAGCGATCGAGTGGACTCACTTACACCATGCTGGTTTCTGGTTTGGTCAAAACCCGGCAACAGGTTTAGAGGGGGATGCTATTAAAGATGCTTTGCAACCGTATTTTACACATGATATCTCCTATACTTCAGCGTTGCAGTTTGCCAATCTGTTCTTTACAATCACAGGTTTTCACGGTTTTCACGTTACTGTAGGTATTATCTTAAATATTATCGTCCTGTGCATGACTTTGAATAACACATTCGAGAATCGCGGTTCGTATTTAATGATTGAAAAAGTAGGTTTATACTGGCACTTTGTGGATTTAGTTTGGGTGTTTGTATTTACATTCTTCTATTTAGTATAATTATAAGTTTTTAATTTTAGAAAAGCTATGTCACAACATCACGATAATATTGCTCATGAGGAGCACGGACACGGAGAAGGAATGGATAAAAAAGGTATCTGGAGAATTTTCTTCGTCCTTTTAGCATTAACTGCTGTCGAATTCTTAATCGCATTGGGATTTGTTCATCACTGGCAAATCTTAGCAAAGGGTGCTTTGGTTAACTCTATCTATATTGTATTAACATTAATAAAAGCGTATTATATCGTAGCTTACTTTATGCACTTGAAATTTGAGAAATCTAGTTTCATCGTTACTGTAAGTATCGTATTTATCTTCATTATTTATTTTATCATTTTAATGCTTACTGAAGGTAACTTCCTATTGCATGAATTACAACCTCACCAATTGTGGGAAAATAAATAATATAAATGGGTAAAAATACTGGTAAAAATAAAGGTATTCAAACTATCATGATCCTGGCAATAATATTATTATTGCCAGGATTTTTGTATGTAGTGCTGAATAGAACTGGAATGGCGAATTCGTATTCTACTTTGCCAATATTCGGTCAAAAAGAAGTTCCAGGTACTACTCATCGTAAATGGGGCCGAGATATCATGGATACAATCTATCATGAGGTTCCAAATATGTCTTTTATCAACTACGATGGCAAACCCGTTGATCTGTTTGGTAAGGATAGCGCTATTACTGTTGTACATCTTTTTTATTCGAGAGATAAGTCGTTTTCGACAACAATGATTAATAGCCTGAATAAGATATCTGGTGAGTTTAGACATAATAAGATGATTAAATTCTATTCTGTTTCTGTCGACACGACTTATGATACACCCGATGTATTAAAAAATTACATTAAGAATATCGATCCCTCAGATAAAAGATGGTACTTTGTAAGTAAACCGAGTTCGGATATCTTTAAATTTGCAAAAGATGGTTTACTACAGGACGCTTTAGCTACAGCAGATAAAGATAATCCTTTTGTTGTGGGGTCATCTTATGTTTTGATAGATACGAAACGTAGAATCAGAGGATTTTATGATATCACGATGAATAAAGAAGCGGAACGCTTAAGTGATGAGGTTAAATTATTGGTTGTGGAGGAAATAAGAAATCATCCTCCAAAGATTGAAACTAAATAAAATGGGACAAACAGCAGAAGAGAAGAAATATAACAAGTGGATCATCGTTTTATCAGTTGTTATTCCACTTGTAGTGGCGGCTTTGTTTGGCGTTAATTTACGCAAATTAGGGTATGATGTAGAACCTTTGGGATTTTTGCCCCCTATATATGCAACGATCAATGGTATCACTGCGATATTATTGTTCTGGGCAGTCTTAGCGATTAAAAAAGGTAATCGTAAATTACATGAAAGGTTAATTAAACTTTGTGTATGTTGTTCTGTTGCGTTCCTAGGAATGTATGTAGCTTATCATATGACCGCTAACTCTACACCATACGGTGGAGAGGGCATATTACGTCCGATATACTATTTTATATTAATAACACATATAGTATTGTCTGTTATTATTATCCCTTTTGTACTGATTACTTATGTAAGAGGTATTGCCGGGTCGTATGAAAGACATAAAAAAATAGCACGTATTACGTACCCGATGTGGTTATATGTAGCGGTAACGGGTGTTATTGTATATTTGATGATTTCACCATATTATGTTCACTAATTAATTCAAAAGTTATGACAAGTGCGTGGGTATATCAATCAAATCGTTTCTTTACTGATGATGAAGCGTTATTGATTCAAAACAGGTTGGCAGATTTTGCCGCAGGCTGGAAAGTGCATGGAGAACCTTTATCTGCTCAGGCGGAGGTTAGGTATAACTTGTTTATTGTGCTATCCGTGGATGAGCAGATTGCTGCAGCATCTGGTTGTTCAATTGACAGTTCCGTCCGCTTTTTGAAGACACTAGAAGCAGATTTTGATATTCAGCTTTTTGATCGTATGAATGTTGCTTTTAAAAAGGAAGGTCAGTTGCATGCTGCATCCAGATCTGAATTTGAAAATTTAGTAAAAGATGGTCAGATTGACGACACAACTATTGTCTTTGATAATACGATCACCTCTTTAGCGTCTTTAACTGATAAATGGCAGATTCCTTTTGGAGAAAGTTGGCATAAACGAGTGTTTGGCTAGATAATAAAAGAAGCGATGATTGATCAATCATCGCTTCTTTTATTATAACCTCATCATATTTTTGCTATTCTGGTATTTGGTAATGATCCATGTAACGAACAATACTATTTGCTCTACGATTCACATAAGCTGATGGATTTCGGGCATCCCACTGTCTTGGATTGGGCAGGATTGCAATGATCAGTGCAGCTTGTTTCTTTGATAAGGTAGATCCTGATTTTTTAAAGTAATACTGGGATGCAGCTTCTGCTCCATAAACACCTTGCCCCATTTCAATAACATTGAGATAGACTTCCAGAATTCTTCTTTTGCTCCAGAATGTTTCGATTAAAACAGTAAAGTAAGTTTCTAAACCTTTTCTAAGCCAAGAACGCTTTGGCCACAGGAATACATTTTTTGCTACCTGCTGACTGATTGTACTTCCCCCACGTAATTTTTTTCCATCTTTATTTTTCTCTATAGCTTTTTGAATAGCATCAGTGTCAAAACCCCAGTGCGTCATGAAATGAGCATCTTCACCTGCTATCGCAGCACGTTTTAGGTTGTCCGAGAGCTCATCGTAATTTAACCAATCTTTTTCCAGTTTAAATCCTTTATCAGCTGCCTGTAACTCAAACCCACGTTGGATCATGAGCCAGGTAATAGGTGGATTGATGAGTTTAAGTGCGAGTACCCAAAATAGAGTTATTGCAAAGAAACCTCCAACAATACGTATTGACCAAGTTTTAACTTTTTTTTGCCAACCTGTTTGAACCTTTTTTTTCTTTACTTGATTCGTTCTTTTAATTGCCATATCTTTTGAAAAACAATGCAAAGGAACGAAATATTTTGCCCAATTATTATGTTCAGTATTGTTTATGATATGCTTTTTTTTAGATGTTCTTTTTTACAAGCCTGAGATCGAGGTAATGGATATTCTTCGATATGTATGTATATTGAAAAATGATTTAAGGCGAAAAGAGAATTAAGTTTTTCATATTCTACGAGATCGTTTGTCTAATCAGGTAGATTATGTTATTTTTACGGCTTATTATCAATAAACGAAATCCAATTGGCAAAGGCAGAAAAAAAGGTAACTCCATTAATGCAGCAGTACAATGCGATCAAGGTGAAATATCCAGGTGCATTATTGTTGTTCCGTGTAGGTGATTTTTATGAAACATTTGGTGAAGATGCCATTAAGGCCGCCAGTATTTTAGGGATCGTACAAACTAAGAGAGGAAATGGAACCGAATCGGAAACTGCTCTGGCAGGTTTTCCGCATCATTCTCTGGAGACTTATTTGCCAAAACTTGTCCGTGCAGGTCAGCGTGTAGCTATCTGTGACCAATTGGAAGATCCTAAGCAAACCAAAACCATCGTTAAACGTGGAGTGACAGAATTGGTGACTCCTGGCGTTTCTTATAATGATAATATTGTCCAACAGAAGTCCAATAATTATTTAGCCTCAGTTTATATTGAGAAAACGCAGATCGGAATTTCTTTCTTAGATATTTCTACTGGTGAGTTTTTAGTCGCACAAGGTACGCAGTCTTATATTGACAAACTTTTGCAGGGATTTAAACCAACTGAAGTCATCATGTCGCGTAAGCAATCCAAAGAATTTTTGGAGCTATTCGGGAGTCAGTATTATACCTATACGCTAGACGAATGGCCTTATACTGGAGATTACGCAACAGAGCACTTATTGAAACATTTTGAAGTTAATTCAATGAAAGGTTTTGGTATCGACCGGATGCCTATTGGGATGGTTGCTGCCGGTGTTGCCTTACATTATCTGAATGAAACAGAACACCGCAATCTGCAGCATATTTCTAATATTTCGCGTATTGAAGAAGATCGTTACATGTGGTTAGATCGTTTTACAGTTCGTAATCTCGAACTGATCGGATCTGCAAATGAAAATGCGACGACTTTATCGGATGTTTTGGACCAAACTGCTTCTCCCATGGGGGCGCGTTTATTAAAACGTTGGATTGTAATGCCATTGAAAGATCGTAAATCAATTCAAGAACGTCTCGATGTGGTTGCTTACTTTTCTGAGCATAAAGATTTACGGGATGCCTTGATTCAAGAGATTAAGTATGTAGGCGATCTTGAGCGGCTTATTTCTAAAATTGGTCTTCAGAAAGCTTCACCCCGCGAAATTGTACAGTTGAAACGTGCCTTATATGCTGTTGAAAAATTAAAGGAGCTAACGAATCAGGAAAATTCTGAAGCCCTTCGAGCCATTGCTGATCAGCTGGATGTCTGTCGTATCATTCGTGATAAGATTGAAAAAGAAGTTTTCGCAGAACCTCCTGTTGCCTTGAATAAAGGAAATGTAATTGCTGATGGTGTGGACGATGAATTGGACCGTTTACGTAAGATCGCTTTCGGAGGAAAAGATTATTTAATCGAAATCCAAAAGAGAGAAGCAGAGGCAACTGGTATCCCTTCCCTTAAAATTGCTTTTAATAATGTTTTTGGCTATTACTTAGAAGTTACCAATACACACCGTGATAAGGTACCTACAGAATGGATTAGAAAGCAGACTTTGGTGAATGCCGAACGCTACATCACCGAGGAGCTAAAAGAATATGAAGATCAGATTTTAGGTGCTGAGGAAAAAATTCAGGTCATTGAGAATCGTCTTTATGCCGAATTGTTAATTGCTATTGCGGCTTTCATTAAACCGATTCAATTGAATGCCCAGTTACTGGCGAAATTAGATGTGCTTTTGAACTTTGCTGTTATCGCAGAAAAGAATTATTATGTTCAGCCCGAGATATCAGAAAGTAAAGTATTAGATATTAAAGGTGGTCGTCACCCCGTTATCGAAAAGAAAATGGCCATTGGTGAAGATTATATCACGAATGATGTTTACTTGGATAATACCACGCAGCAGATTATCATCATCACTGGTCCCAACATGGCCGGTAAGTCGGCGCTCTTGCGCCAAACGGCACTAATCGTACTCATGGCTCAGATCGGTTCTTTTGTTCCTGTAAAGGAAGCAAAGATAGGTCTTGTAGATAAAATCTTTACCCGGGTAGGAGCATCTGATAATTTATCGTCCGGTGAATCAACATTTATGGTTGAAATGAATGAAACGGCCAGTATCATGAATAACCTCTCTGACCGGAGTTTAATTTTATTGGATGAAATTGGTCGAGGAACAAGCACTTATGATGGTATCTCTATCGCTTGGGCTATCGCTGAATTTCTTCACAACCATCCTGCAGCTAAGGCCAAAACATTGTTTGCTACTCATTATCATGAACTGAATGAATTGACCAATTCCATGCCCCGCATCAAGAATTATAATGTGACGGTTAAGGAGATGAACAATAAGGTTATATTCTTACGTAAGTTAGTTCCAGGAGGCTCAGAACATAGCTTTGGTATCCACGTAGCTAAATTAGCAGGTATGCCACCAAAATTACTATCCCGTGCAAATGAAATCTTAAAAAGATTAGAGCAGGAGCGGACTGGTGGCGAACAGATTAAAGATAGTATGCGCAAAATCCAAAAGCAAGCCTATCAATTACAGATGTTTTCGATTGATGATCCCGTCCTTGAGAAAATCCGTGATATGCTGAATAATTTGGATGTGAATACGCTGACCCCTGTGGAAGCGCTTATGAAATTGGATGAGATCCAGCGGTTATTGAAAAATTAGAATCTGAAAAATAATTCGATACTTCCGTAGTGGTTGTAGATGTTGCTGAGAAGATTATGATCCCACTGGTATGGGGTATAATGATATCCAGCTTCTATTCCTATATAATTTTTTCCTTTAATCTGACGCATTCCTGCCATACTAAGTCCCAAGTGCATAGTATTCACAGTATGTAATTTTGTGGAATTTCCGCCGGATATATAATCGCCATAGCCATCGTAATAACCATCTGTATAGATGTCTTCAGATATTCCTGTGTCGACCATATCTATTCCGATATTAAGTTTAGGAATGACAATATACTTGGTGTTATCATAGATTTTGTAACCGACAGCTCCGCCAAAAAATAAACCGAAATTGGAATTCACAGATTCGCTCTGATCGTAATAATTGTAGTCAAAATTTTTATCGTTGCTATTGATACGGACCTTAAATCCCCCTTCAAATATAAATGACTTTTGGAGCGAGCTCATAATAGTAAAACCAAGAGAAAGATTAGGTCCAAATGTGGTGTTTTTTCCACCTAAAGGACCATATACACCTATATATGGAAGAAAACCTATCTTAGACTTATTGTAATAATCTGCTAAAGCTAATGTCTCCTCAAGTTCCTCTTTTACTGCATGCTCTTGTTTTTCAGGTACCGTTTGTTTTACAGATGATGCCTGGTTACGCAATAACTCTTCGTTCGAAAAAAGATTTAAGATGTCAATTTCTGCATCGGAAAGCGTATAGGATTGAGACTGCAATAAAGCTTTTGCACGTGTTTTAATGAGCTGGTCGATCGGATGTCTTAGTGGAACATAATTATATTGTTGTTTATTAGATTCATACTGATAGGCAAAATCCTCTCTTGCGGCATCAGCAAAGCGGTTCAATAATTGTTCATCAAAACCATTGTCTAAATAACGCTCGATGGCATTGCCACTACTTTGTTTAGCGATGATCAAATGTACTATTTTGATTCGCTGAACAAGTTCTATAGTCCCACAGCTTTGTTCTATCTGAGCTAAGATCGATGCTAATTTATCGTACTGGTTTGCATTTAATATCTTAGTCAAGGGGTCAAGCGAGCTGTTGATCGTTAGTTCGCATTTATCTTGTGCAAAGGATGAAGGAATGATCGTGAATAGGGTGATAATACTGAAGAGAATAACAGAAATATATCGGTTCATACGTATTTGTTTTTATTGACCTAAAGTAATAAAAATTTATTCAAATATTGTAAAGATCAAATAGTGCAACGGTTTTAAAAGAATTATCTTTGTGACAATGGCTTCTATATTTCAGTTTAAAGAGTTTGCCGTTGATCAATCTGATTGTGCGATGAAAATTAATACCGATGCTGTGTTATTAGCTTCACTCGTTCATGTTGAATCCTCGGAACGTATATTAGATATTGGTACAGGTACAGGTGTGATTGCGCTTATGTTAGCACAGCGCTGTGCGGATAGCGAGGTGATTGCTGTGGAAATTGACCCTGCAGCCGCGAAGCGGGCAGCAATAAATTTTAGAAACTCCAATTTTGGAGACCGAATGGTGATGCACGCTTGTTCATTTCAAGATTTTACTGATACAGGCTCTTTTGATTTTATTATTTCTAACCCGCCATTTTATACCGATTCGTTGCATAATCCCGATGCAAGGAAGAAGTTGGCCAGACATACCGATCTTCAGTTTTTCAACGAGCTGTTGACCTTCGCCGCAGACAAACTACAGGTAGATGGGCAATTGGCTTTGATCGTTCCAAAACTATTGGCCGATGAACTGAAGGAGATTGCGGAAACCTTGGATTTATGTTTAAAAGAGGAGATTCAGATCCGATCTTTCGAAGGTGATGCCATCATCCGTAAGATTATTGTTTTTCAGAAAGCTTATCGTGGAGTTTCAACAGTTTCTGATTTTATAATTTATGAAGCGAAAGGTGTTTATTCAGAAATGTATAAGACCGCTTTGCGACCTTATTTTTTAGCTTTTTAGTATGATAAGAATTGGATTGATATCAGATACACATGCTTATCTGGACGAGTCGGTGTTTAAGCACTTTGAAAACTGTGACGAAATCTGGCATATTGGTGATTTTGGAAATGCCGCTGTTGCAGACCAACTGGAAGGTTTTAAACCTTTACGAGGTGTTTATGGAAATATCGATGATCAAGAACTACGTCATCGTTTTCCCGAAGATCTGAGGTTCACCTGTGAAGGCGTAGATGTTTGGTTGACACATATCGGCGGGTATCCCGGTAAGTATGCACCACGGATAAAAAAGCAGATAACGACTCATCCTCCCCAGCTTTTTATTACGGGGCATTCGCATATCTTGAAGGTGATGTATGATCAGAAGTTAAAATGCCTACATCTAAATCCAGGAGCTGCGGGAAAACAGGGCTGGCACAAAGTGAGAACACTTATGCGGTTTGAAATTAATGGCAGTAAAATTGAAAATTTAGAGATTATTGAACTTGCGGGAAGGTAGGCAACTCATTATAAGCTGTCACGTACTTCCAATAAAAAGCTCTTTAATTTTTCTAAAGAATCGACGACGCGCTAATTTTCTTTAGCTTCAGATTTATTAGTGCGCAGATATTCACGTGCACCTTGAAGGGTATAACCTTTATCTTTAACCAGATTGAAGATGATTTTTAAATTAGCAATATCAATTTGTGAATAGACGATTTCCCCAATGAAAATATGGTCTTATATTATTTTACATCCAAGCCCATTCATTTGCATATTTTCTAACCTCAGAAAGGTGTTCAAACATAAAATAATCTAGCACATCCTGTCTAAATGTTCGATTAAATCCTTCAATTAGATTATTCTGCGTCAGTTTTCCTGGCTGAATAAATTCCCATTGCACATTGTTTTTTTCGCACCATTACTGTATCACTACTGCAATAAACTCTGGTCCCTTATCTAATCGTTTCTTCTCTGTTTTACCTCTCCATTCAACCAATTTTTCCAATTCTCTTACTGTTCGTTGTATTGGAAGACTCGTATCAACCGTTATTGAAAGTGCATCTCTACTAAAGTCATCTATTACGATCAGCGTTCGAATTGTTTTACCACATGCTAAAGTGTCTTGCACAAAGTCTAAGCTCCAAGTAATATTTGGCCTAATAGGACATAATAACGGCGCCTTTACATATGCAGGCAATCATTTCTTACGTTTATTCCTCAGATTCAATCACATAGCAGTATATATTCTATAAACAAGTTTATGATTCAACATGTACTGTAACTTGCGCAGTCGATGGTACATCATCCAGAAACCCCAAGTTCGATGCAGTTTCGCAAGGATAGAAAATTGATCGATGACTTAAGTATCATCCTTTGGCATAGCGATAAACTGGAATTGCAACTTAAAAGTGGAGACTATTTATGCTGCTAATTTTTCTTTAGATCTGTAAACGCTTCCATTTCATTTGGAGTGCTATATACTAATGTAATGATATAAGTAAAAAATTTAGATAATCAAATTCCTTTGTATACAGTGTATAGAACGTGGCTAGGATAGTAAATGAAGTCTTTTCTTATATGAATATAATCCTTTTATTAGTGATTTTAATGATAAAAAGTTATCACTACCTTACTTTAGATGAATAACCTAAAGGAAGGTAGTGATGATTTATGTTTGAAAGAGCCAATGTTTTTATTTAAATTTGATTATAATTATATAACTAAAATATTACAACTAATGTTTGTTAGATAAAACTAACTGAAAATCTTTCTGCTTTTTTCCTAGAGAGATGGAAGAATATTTAATATCTATTAAATTAATATATTAATCTTTATGTTGATAATATATGAAGACGTTAAAACTATGATCATCAATCCGTATTGCGATCCTTGTGCAAATGTTCATCGATAACTTGAGGAGCGGCTTTCCGAGAGCTTTACATTATTGCTATAGTAATAAGCTCAAAGACTATGGTTTTTTACGCGAGAAATACCCATTGGTTTTAGATCCCGATCTGAATTAGGTGTTGGATTTAAATAAAGTTTGGTGCAAGACAGCAGATGTCTTATATGCTCCAACAATTTTAATAAATGCCTACAAGTTAGAGCAACAATATTAAATTGCTGATGTAAAATACTCTGATGAGTTTTTTTCTTGGAGTAGGTATATCAGGAATAATGAGACAGATCTTGCGAGATATTAAGTAATTCGAAATGAATAATAAATATTAAATGATGGATGAAAATAATATTGTTAAAAGTTTATGGATTGGTCCCTTTATTGATGATATGCTGGTGCTTTGTATCAAGTCCTTTCTCGCTGCCGGCATAGAATTTCAAATGTATGCCTACAATGAAATAGAAAATTTGCCGGAGGATGTGGTTGTGAAAGACGCGAACGAAATTCTAGATTATTCATTTGTTTTCAAGGATAATGTAAATTCTTACGCTACTTTTAGTGACTGGTTTAGGATCAAATTACTTTATGAGATAGGTGGATGGTGGGTTGATTCTGATGTTTTATTAATAAAGAAATTCGATACGGAGAATAGTTACGTTTTTGCAACAGAAAGTTTTTCTTTGAAAGAAAGCCTCGAAATAAGGGTTTGTAATGCCGTAATGAAAATGCCAAAAAAAAGTAAGATTGGTGGTAATATTTTAGCACGTATAGAGGAAAAATTGAATAATCAGGCTATATCTGATATTAAGTGGACTGAAATAGGTGCAGGATATTTAAAAGAAGAAATAGTCGATAATTGTTTAGAAGAGTTTATAGTAGCTCCTGAAACATTTTGCCCTAATCCTTGGAATACTTTTGACCAGGTGTCGTCAAGAAACGATTTTAACATCGGTCCTGAAACCTATTCAGTTCATTTGTGGAATAATATGTGGAAGTGGAGTAAAAAGAATCCACTTGAGAATCTAACTGACGGTTCATTACTTTTCAATGCGAAGAATACCCTTGGCGAAAAAGGTCTTTGAGCCGACTAGAAAATCATACGTTAAGATTAATAGAAAGTAATAATATGTTCGACACATTTATTATTAATTTAAAAAGTCGTGGTGATCGGAAAGATCATATATTTAAATCCCCTTCCTAAATGTTAATAAAAGAAGGTGTCCAAAATAGAGTACCCCCAAAAGTTTAGACAAATTTATTTATTAGATTTGTAATTATAGTGAGCTCGACATTTCATCGGGTTCATTTTGTTTAAATTGAGTTTTATTCTGTTGTTATAATATTCGATATATTCGTTGATATCTTTTTCAAGTTTATCACTTGATTTATATTTCTTCTGGTAATACAGTTCTGATTTTAGGATCCCGAAAAAGTTGTCGATTACAGCATTGTCCAGGCAATTGGCTTTTCGGGACATGCTCTGTATAATCCCGTTTTGTTTTAGTTTTTTTGGTATTGCCATCCTTGGGCGGAGTCTAGAATGGGTCCCGAATAGTCAGTATCAAGTTTTCCTAAGGCCTTATCAAGCATTTCCATTATCCCATGAAAGTTTGGCCTATCACTTAAGTTATAACTTATGATCTCCTGATTGAACAGATCAATGTTTGGTGAAAGATATAACTTTTTGTCCTTTACCCGGAATTCGGTAACATCTGTAGACCATTTTTGAAAAGGTTTCATAGCTTTAAAATTTCTCTCAAGTACGTTTTGAGCTATTTTTCCGTATTCTCCCCTATAAGGATGGTATTTCTTTGCTGGAAGTCATGAGGTAGCACAGCGAGTAGCAATGATCTGTTCGTTATTTGCTTTATGCGAAAAACAGGGGATCAATGCTTTCAATTGGCTAAAGCTTACCCTACAGAATATAGTGTCCATAAACCACAAAAACTTAAAAGACCTATTCCCCTAGAACTATAAACAAATCATCCAGCAATCAAATATGTAGTTCGTAGGCCGGCTACGTTTATCTCAAAGGAAATGGATCGGTGGACCTACGAACAAAAAGTTGAACTTGTCTTTTCAAGACCTTGAAAAACAACGGATAATGCGTATGTTGAGTCGTTGAATGGAAGCTTTCGTGACGAATGCTTAAACACCAATTGGTTCCTTTCATTAGAGGATGCTACGCAGAGAATTGAAGACTGGAGAGAGGAATATAATACCTTCAGACTCCATAGCTGTTTAGTAAATTTAACACCTGAAATGTTTATTAAAAATAAGGTCAAAAAAGCAAATTTTTCTAATTTTACAAAGCTCCTGAAATTGGGAGAACGTCAGATTGATCGAATCTTCCTGAGTTTTTCACTCTTAATAATATTGAAAATAATAAAATACTTGAATTAAACCAAGTGCTTCCTGCGCATGATGAAAAAGCTAGTTATTTCTGGAGCCATATAAAAAAAGCTTTGTTCTATAGTTTATAATTAAGTAGGATTGGAAATACAAAAAGTATTACCCTCATATCAAGATGCCATTGAATGTTTTTCTTTCCATGGCGTTAACACATTATCTTTACAACAAGAAGATATAACTGGTGAACAACCAGAAATACTTAAAAAACATCCAGATATTGATTAGAATATGCATTAGTTGCGAAGGTTATTTTGATATTTTTATCGTTTCAAAAGCTACACTTTTGGATTTTAGTACGATTTGTGGTTTATCTCAATTGAAATGAAATGTGAAATTTTAGACATTTTTAATTATATAGAAGAATATTTGTTTATGGGAAATTTTATCTACGAGATGTAATTAGTGATATTAATCTGATCGATTCTTATCAAATATTTAATTCTTTAAAAAAAAGAAGTAAATATTTAAAGTATACTTAAAAAAAAGTATATTTGTTTATCGTCTTAAAGATGGAGATTAATTATAAACCAAACCAATAGTATGAAATTAGCGAAATATATTTCACAAATATTTTATCCACTTTCAAATTGTTCATCAGTAACTTTGGCGATTTGCCAAGAATTAGGTGTTTTGTTTACTAGAACTGGAATAAAGAAGGAGATTGAAGAACATCCGAATTATCCTAGTTTGTTAAGTATTTCGGATATCTTGAATAGTTATGGTATCCAAAACGTTTCAATTAAAATTAACAAGGATAAATTTTCTACTTTATCTTTTCCGGTTATTGTTCAAATTAAGGATTCTGTAACTCGTTTGGAGAATTTCACAGTTGTAAAAAAAATTAGCAATTCAAATGTGATTTTCTTAGATCATACTTCCAGGAGCTATAAATCAAGAAATATAGATGAATTTATCAATGATTTAACAGGAATAACACTTATTGCAGTGGCTGATGAAAATTCTAAAGAACCGAGTTATGAAAATAATTTAAAAAATGAGAATAGGGGGAAAATCTTAATTGGATTATCTGTCTTAATAATTCCTTTAATTACTATTTTTTCTTCTTTATTTACTTATATAGAATATGGACCTGCTTCTTTGTACGCAATTTTTTATGCATTCTTGTCCTTTTTTGGTGTAGCTGTCGGTTCTGTATTATCATGGTATGAATTGGATAGTAATAATTCAACATTAAAAAAAATATGCACGCTAGGAAAGAAAACTGATTGCCAGGCAATTTTAAATTCTAAAGCTTCAAAAATATGGGGGATAAGTTGGACCGTGGTAGGATTTACTTTTTTTTTAGGAAATTTAATTAGTTTACTTATAGTCGGTATTTATGATTTAAATGTTTTGTTTTTATTAGCTTGTTTTAACGCACTAGCTCTTCCGTATGTGGTGTTTTCATTATATTATCAATCTAAGATTGCCAAACAATGGTGTGTTTTATGCTTAATTACTCAAGCAATTCTTGTTACTCAATTTATTGTAGCTATTAGTGGAGGATTTTATTTTATGCCACATTTCGATATTAGTACCCTATATGTGGTTTTAGTTTCTTTTGTAATACCATTTGTGTCTATATCGCTGTTAATGAAATTCTTATATAAATATAAAAATAGTAAAGAAGGGTATAAGAATTTGCAAAGATTGAAGCATAACTCGAAAATATTTTACACTTTGCTTTCAAAACAACCAAAAATTTCTGAAAACACTGATGGCCTCGGGATTTATATTGGCAATCCTGATGCGAAAAATAAGCTTTTAAAAATTTGCAATCCACACTGTGGTCCTTGTGCTACATCTCATCATTTAATGGAGGCTTTATTGGAGAATAATGATGATTTGCAAATTCAAATTATTTTCACTTCTAATAATTCGATTAAAGATTTAAATACGCCAGTTATTAATCACTTTTTATCAGTTTATGATCAGGGAAATGAATCGAAAACTAAGAAAGCTTTAAGTGATTGGTATGCTTCTAAAGTAAAAGATTATAATCTTTTTGCTAAAAATCAGTTGCTTATGGATAAAAATGATTTAGATAAGCAATTAAGTAAAACTATATTAATGAGGGAGTGGTGTGATAGAAATACCGTTTCATTTACACCTTGTTTTTATTTAAATGGTTACCAACTACCAGAGATGTATACTGTAGCTGATTTGAAATATTTTCTTTTAGTTTAATCTTTATTTACTCAAGGTGAGTAAATATCTTAATAGTAAACCTTTAATTTAAAAAAAATGAAAAAATTAAAATTGGATTTTTCCTTATTAGGAACTAGCGAAGTTTTATCTCGAGATCAACTAAAAGGTATTTTGGGCGGAGATTACAATGGACTTGCCGCAGGTACAGTTGTTTGTGGTGGTACTTGTCGTCAAGATCCTGGAGCAACATGTACTAATCAAAAAGTTTCGGGGAGGGAGTATTGTATGTGCGGTCCTGTCTCAAACTACTATTATTGTTAATTAAAAAGGAACTAGCGTGATTTATATTTTAAATCACGCTAGTTCTTTTTTAATTAACGTTAGTTTAGAAGATGCAATTGTATCTTGAAAAATATTTAATTTATTTTTGGAATTGATTTTTTGATTTAATATGATATTTATATCAGCCCAACCAGATGGTATTTATTTTATATGGCAATTGGAGTTACAACTTCGAAATTTTTTATCTTTAGGAATTCCTAAAGATAAAATTCATGTATTGATTGCATTTAATAAGGATTTAGGATTAGATGCAAGATTTAAGAAATTTATATCTAATAACGCTCATTTGGCGAGCTTTTTTATTTACGAGGATATGCGTATAGATCCCAAGTATTTATCATCAGTGCGTCCGCATATTCTTAAACAACATTTTGAAATCCTCCCATCATTAGAAAATGAAACTCTATTTTATCATGATTCTGATATTTTGCTTTCAAGAATTCCAAATATTGGTAGTGATGTAATTATAAATGATATCAGTTATGTTTCTGATACTAGAAGTTATCTTAACGTTAATTATATTCGTGATGTAGGTTCTGAGCAACTTCTTAATGATATGCTTAAGATCGTTGGTCTTTCAAAAGAAATTCTTGAAAATAGAAATGATCAAACTGGAGGAGCTCAATATATTATTAAAGGTATTACTTCAAGTTTTTGGGAAAAAGTAGAAATAGATAGTGAAAAACTTTATGTTTTAATGAACGATTACAATACAAAAATTTGGGAAACAGAATTTAAATCTAAAAAAGAGTTTAGAAGTGCTAAAGGTGGCATTCAAGCTTGGTGTGCTGATATGTGGGCTTTATTGTGGAATTTATGGTTAATTGATAGAAAAGTGAAAATTCATAAAGAGATGGATTTCTCTTTGCCTTATGATAAAATTGATGAATGGAAAAATAAGGCAATTTTACACTATTCAGGAAAGATAAATGATAAAAGTCTGTATTTTGACAAGTTTGAATATTACAATTATTTACCTTGGTACGATAATTCTTTAAAATCAATACCAGACAATAATTGTAGTTTTGAGATCGTTAATCAGATCACACAGAGAAGACAGGAACTCGATAAAGCAAGACCTATTTTTAGTCATATTTTATTATTGTTGAAGACAGATGTTTTAGATGATAATTGTTTTCGTGTATGTGAAATAAATAAAACGTATATTCAAAAATATTATAATATTTCCATTTGTATAATTTCAAGTAAAACGAATCCTAAGGAAGATACAATAGACAATTATAATTTATTTCTAATTATGCCTTATAATTTGTTACTGGGAGTTGAGGATTTAAAAGAAATATTACTTAAGGTAAATCCAAATAACATAATTATGATAGATAAAAAGTATATAGTCGATAGTTTATTCTCCGAAGCATTTTTAAAGATGTTAGATATCGATTTACTTATTTTGAACAAAGGAAAATTTAATCAAATATCACAAGGGAACGATTTACTGATACTTGATAGGGAGTATATGAAACAATACTTTAATGAACCAAATTTTAATATGAAATCGCACTTAAAATTTAAAGAGGGATATTTGCTAACTTGAATACAGAATGAATAACATTTATAAGGAAAAAAAAGATGTTCATGATGTTCTTTATGAGTTTGTAAATAATAATGAAGGCACAGATTTATTATTGGATCAATTTATCGAAAATGTGATTGCAAGTGGTGATAATTCTTTTTCAACTGGTTTATTAGGTGTCGGATGGTTAATAAGTTATCTTGCTTATCAAAAGTGTATTGAAATAGATGTTGATGATGTACTATCTGATTTTGATGATAATATATATAGAATTACGATCCAAGTTATTCTAAATAATAGATCGCAACTAGAGAATATATTAGAATTGATTACTATACATCAGCAACGTTTACTTAATAAATCCCACCCAGATAACTTCTACAGAAGATTCCCTCTGCATGAATGTTTAAGACTTCTACTAGATAAACTAGCTGCTATTGTAAATAGCGAACATATTACTACACCTGAATTAATGTCGAAAGTTGTTTTTAAATGGAGTTCTCTTATTAATATTGGAAATTTTGAAAAAAATATTGAAAAGGATTTTTATATGATGTTTGAAAATTTAATTGATCACTACAAGTGTAAACTGGGAAATTTAAATGAAAAAGATATAGAGTCACTTTATTATCTACTATTGAGCGCCAAGCAATATAAAAACCCTTATTGGATTTGCTGTCTTGACGAAATATTGCAATTTGCTACAAAAAGTAATCCAACCATTATATCCTTGAAATTGATTTCGGATCATTTTTCTTTAGATAAAGAACTTAAATTTTTCACTAAAAATATTTTAGACTTTGAAGATAAAAAAGCCATTATTTATTTGATAGCCTCTAATTTGCAATTTATAAAATTGAGATAGAATTTATGAAGATATTATTAAAGTTATTTTTGGTATTTAAGTACTTTTTATATAGTATAATTATCTATTATAATCTATAATTAATTTAAAATTTTAAAATCTAGATTTTGTTAAAGCGATTTCCTCATTATAAACAGATGGACGAGATGGACTGTGGTGCAACCAGTCTTCGCATCATATTTAAGTATTATGGTAAACTTGTCTCCATCCATAAGATACGGAAGCAATGCCAAACTACAAAAAATGGGGTTAACCTTTTGGGAATCAGTGAAGCTGCAGAGAAACTTGGATTTCGTACGTATGGCGTTCAGTTATCTCTTGAACAGCTCAAAGAAGTCGATCTTCCCTGTATTCTACACTGGAACCAGAACCATTTTATTGTACTCTATAAAATTCGCCGTGGTAAATATTATATATCAGACCCAGCTTGTGGACTTCTCACTTATGAAGAGAAAGAATTTGCTGAAAACTGGTTTTCAACCAAAAAGCTTCATGCAGGATTATCACTTGTATTAAGTCCTGGTCCTGCTTTTTATCAGTTAGATGAAGAAAAACCTGAACTGAAACTGGAATGGAAGAAGATCTTTACGTACTTCTTCAAATATAAAAAGCTGTTTATCCAGCTTATTTTAGGGATGGTACTCGGCACAGTGTTATCTTTAATAGCTCCATTTTTAACACAATCTGTCGTTGATATCGGTATCAATACCAAGAACATCAGCTTTATAAACCTGATCCTGATCGCTCAGCTAATGCTCTTTGTTGGAAGTACAGCAGTAGCTTTTATCCGTTCCTGGATCATGCTCCATATCAGTACACGGGTCAATATATCCATATTGACAGATCTGCTGATCAAGATCATGAAACTTCCGATGAGTTTCTTCGATCTAAAGACTCACGGCGATATTATGCAACGCATGTCCGACCAGCAACGTATTGAATCCTTTCTTACAGGAAGTACGCTCAATACCCTTTTTTCTCTTGTCAATGTGGTGATTTTTGGTTCATTGCTTTTGGTCTATAATAAAACAATCTTTCTGATTTTCTTTGTTGCCACAGTACTGTATACCCTATGGATATTAGTTTTTATGAAATACCGCAGGCAACTGGACGAGAAAAGATTCAAGATTGCTTCTGATAACCAGACCTATATGGTCGAAATGATCCAGAGCATCAAGGATATTAAACTCAATAATGCCCAAAAGCAAAAAAGATGGGGCTGGGAGGCACTGCAAGCTAAGCTGTTCAAATTTAAGGTGGAAAGTCTGGCTCTGTCCCAGTACCAGTCCATAGGTTCTATGGCTATTAATCAGGCAAAGGGAATTCTAATTACTTATATCAGTGCTAAGGCCGTTATTGACGGTGAGATAACTCTTGGAGGTATGATGGCCATTCAGTATATTGTAGGTATGGTCAGTAATCCGGTGGAGTCATTATTGGGCTTTATGCAGTCCTATCAGGATGCCAAAATCAGTTTAGAACGACTGAATGAGATCTACGAAACTGAGGAGGAAGAAAATATCCAGAAGGATTATCTTAGACAGCTACCAGAAAACAGAACCATTGAAATTAGAAATTTGACCTTCCGTTATTTTGGAGCTGGTAATGACCCGATCTTCACCAAATTGAATCTGACTTTTCCTGAAGGACAAACGACAGCTATAGTAGGAACTAGTGGAAGTGGTAAAACGACGATCATTAAGCTTCTCCTAAGGTATTATAATCCTGAAGAAGGAGAAATACTGATCGGAGGAAAAAAATTGGATCAGATTGACTTCCGGCTTTGGCGTGACAGCTGCGGATCGGTACTTCAGGAAAATTATATTTATGCCGATACCATTGAGCGCAATATTGCAGTTAACGATGAGAACTTGGATAGATCCCTGCTGAACAATGCTATAAGTGTGGCTAATATGGAGAAATTCATTGCCGATGAACCCTTCGGTCTGGCAACAAAGATCGGAACAGCAGGTAAGGGAATCAGCCAGGGGCAACGTCAACGTCTGATGATTGCTCGAGCCGTGTATAAAAATCCGGCCTATATCTTTTTAGATGAGGCCACCAACTCCCTGGATGCTAATAATGAAAAAGAAATCGTAGAGAAGCTGGATCAGTTTTTTAATAAACGTACCGTCATTGTTGTTGCCCACCGCTTAAGTACGGTGAAAAATGCAGATAACATCGTCGTACTTGAAAAAGGAATAGTAGTGGAACAGGGTACACATCAGGAACTAACTTTAATGAGGGGAAGTTACTATGAGTTGGTCAAAAATCAACTGGAGCTGGGTAATTAAGTATTATGGCAAAGAGTACACTTATGAAAGAAGATATACACTCGGAAGATTTACAGGAAATCATTTCGAAACCACCATCCTGGTTGCTCAAAAGAGGGATAACCTTTATTTTGCTGACAATCTTTATGATTTTTGGACTGACATTTTTTATCCGTTACCCAGAATTAGTATCTGTATCAATGAAATTCAATACTAGTAGCTCTCCCAAAGTATTAACCAGTAAAGTCAATGGAAACATGGTAAGGATTCTCATTAAAGACGGTACAGCTGTTGATAAAAATACAGATATTGCATATATGGAAAGCGTAGCAGATCATTATGAGGTTTTGAGTTTACTTCATAAGATGAAGAAAGTTCGAAATAACGAACTGGGGCTGGTAGAACTTAGTGATATTGTAACTCCGACAGAGTTGGAGCTGGGTGAGCTTCAGAATAGCTACCAGAATTTTTATTTGGCTTATCTAAATTATGTGGCGATCAATAAAGAAGGTATTTATCAGAAGAGAAAAAACTTTATTCAGAATGAAATCAAATATATTAATGAACAGAACCGGAGAATTCATCAGAGCTTTGATCTTCAGAAAAGAGAACTGGTACTTGCTGAAGAAGAATATAGCAAATACCAGATCCTAGCAGAGAAGAAAGTGATTAGTCAACTCGAACTGCAACAAAAAGAAGCTCTTTTACTTTCCAAGCGACAGTCTATTCCCCAGACAGAGAATACGATGATCAGTAATCAAAGTAACCGACTTTCTAAGGACAAAGAGATGTCTGAGATTAATAATCAGATGTTTGAAGAAGAAAAGAAATTCTATCAATCTCTGAATACATTTATTAGTGATGCTGAAAACTGGAAAAAACAGTATGTGATCAGTAGCTCTTCAAAGGGTATTTTGATCTATGGTGATTTTTTACAGGAAAATCAGTTGGTTAAGATGGGTGAAGAACTCTTTTATGTTAATTCTAACAAAGAAGATTATTATGGAGAAATGTTGGTTCCTCAGAATAAGTCATCTAAAGTTAAAATAGGGCAGGATGTACTGATCAAAGTTCAGAGTTATCCTCATCAGGAATACGGTTACCTGCGAGGAAGAGTTGATTATATTTCTGATATACCGATCAGAGATAGTGTTTTCTTTTCTAAGGTAATCTTAAGAAGAAGCGAGCAAGATTCTATTATTAAATTGAAGCCTGGTATCTTGGCAGATGCGGAAATTATCACCGACGATCAATCAATCATTAAAAGAATTTGGTTGAATCTCACTAAATCTTTAAAGTTTTAAGAGTAATTTTTTTTAATAATTTTAAGTTATGATAAGTACATTTTTCCTAAAAGAAGACAATAATGCTAATATTTTAGATACATCTATTTTAGATATAAAACTTATCAGCACTACAAATCATGGAGATGTGTTTGAAAATTTAAGGTCAGCAGTAGAATGGAGTATTGCGAATGACGAGGATGCTATTTATTGTGTTTGTGACAATGATTTTCGGTCTGATTTTAATTTGGATGATTTAAACGAATTAATTAATGATTTAGCCAGTGAGAAGATTTATTCCTTTTATGTTAATGCTAATTATGAAGGATCTATACCTGTAGATACGGATCTAAGAGTTATTTCAAATATCACCTCTGTAACATCATTTATACTATTATCTCCAATTTATGAGTCAGTACTTTCTCTTTTAAATGAGTTAGTGAGTAGTGAAGTGGATTTTAATAAATTTATAGAGTTATTTATACCTAACGCATTTCTTTTATTAAAGAATGATATTTCAGAGATAAAAACGAATAAGCTTCATATTATATCACCATTTAGAAATGTAATAAACTACATTGATGACTATTTAATGTCAATAATAAGTCAACGTTTTATAAATTATCGGATAATATTAATTGATGATTGCTCTACTGATGGATGTACAAAAAAAATACCCGACCTACCATTTATTAAGAAAATTATTAATAATGAACGTAAATATGCATTACAAAATATTGTAAGTACTCTTACAAATGAGTATTTTGAAGATGATGATATCATATGTTTGGTTGATGCTGATGATATGTTGACAAATAAATATGTTTTAGATATCATTAATAATAGTTATGAAATAAAACCAATTTTGATGACTTATGGTTCAATGTCTTATATTGGAAGTTTAATGAAACTAGGAGAACCATATTCTGAAAAAGAATTTAAGGATCTAAGGGAAATTAACTGGAAATTAACTCATTTTAGAACATTTAAGTACAAGGTGTTTAAAGAACTATTAAACCAGGATAAGAATCTGGATTGTCTTCGGAATTCGGATGGGGAAATATTTAAGATGCCATATGATATGGCGGTTTTATTTCCAATGATGGAATTGGTTGGTTATGAAAATATTCAATTTATTAATACATCAACATATAAATATAGATTACATCCCGATAATGATCATCACATCAACAGAGACGAACAATATGCGTGTGAAATTCAAATTAGAAACAAACCTAAGTTTAATAGATTTTTTAGCTAACGAAGGAGTGTTAAAGGGTACTACAGTGATTTTGATATTTCAAGATAATATCTAAACTTAATTTTCTTGCAAAAAGTTTATCTCCATTGTAAAGTTTATCAAAATCGGTTTCATCTAAATAGCACGGAACTCCACTGTTATTTCTTGAATTCCAATCGATATATCTCAAATTTTCATTTTCAATATTGCTGGAAAACTTTGAGTTTAATAAAACTGTTTGGAAATATAGCTCTTCTGATACAAATGTATGTCGAAATCGATTGAAAAACACTGGATTTTCGGTTGTGAAATCTGTAATATATTCAAGAATTTCTCTTCCAAGACTCCACCAAGTACTTCCCCCATAGAGATTTAGATGAAATTCTTCTCGAATATCATTTCTTGTAAAGAAAATGTTTCTATTAATAATTTTTGATTTTTCGAACTCTGACATCAATTTAAAACCTTCGGGATTTTTAATGTCAAAAATATCTAGTGAGTGAAATTCATTAATTCTATCCAAACCTCCATTACCGGACCATCCAGAGTAAGGAAGTGGAAAAAAATTTAGATAATTTTTATTAAAATCAAATCCTTTCGTAAAGGTTGAAAAGTCTTTTGCGCAAGGAAAATCTTCTCCACTAATTAAATGAAAATATTTGTTTTTTACATTTTCTAAAGCAATATTACACAAAAACAAGATCGCCCTAGTATGATTATAACTGCCCCAATTGATATGAAAGGTTGAAAATTTGAAAACATTACTTTTCTGTTTTACTTGTGATTCAATATGCGAATTTTTTCTATCAATATGTATATATATATTTACCTTTTCCTCGGGGAAAAATTCAATAAGATGATTTAATTGTTTTGCATTTTTATAGGCTGTTATCAATACAGCTTGAGTTGACTCCATTTTGCTTGAGATTTATAACTATAATTTTATCGGATGATATTATTTCAAAAATAGTTTTATTTTTATAACTTATAAGTCAATTTAAAAAATGAAGCCTGTATGAGAATATTAGAAAAATATTAAATTTTAATCCTAAAATAAAAGACCTTCTACCAATTATGTCTATAAGCTGTCACGTACTTCCAATAAAAAGCTCTTTAATTTTTCTAAAGAATCGACGACACGCTGATTTTCTTTAGCTTCAGATTTATTAGTGCGCAGATATTCACGTGCACCTTGAAGGGTATAACCTTTATCTTTAACCAGATTGAAGATGATTTTTAAATTAGCAATATCATCTTGGGTAAATAGACGATTTCCTTTTTTATTCTTTTTTGGTTGAATAATATCAAATTCACGCTCGTAGAAACGAATTTGGGATGCGTTGACATCAAACATGGTTGTCACTTCACCCATCGTGTAATACAATTTATTAATTTCGCGCTCTTTGTAAGGCATACTAATCTGTTAATTTTTATATAACAAACTTAGATAAATTTGTTGAATATCGTTGCACCTAATATAAAACAAATTTATCGTTCTTTCCTCTACCATCAAGAATTATTTTATAGAGGAAATATACAATGTAAGATAGATAATAAAAATTATCTATCTTGATTCGTAGTAATTTATAGAATTGGATTTAATTTCAAAAGATATGATTTTGGTTAGTCGGTTTTGGACAAAAGTATTTTCATGGGGAAAGGCTGATGCCATTACTATTTATCCTTTTATTTTTCTAAAGAAGCGAATATTTAAAGATAACCGTCAATTGATCAATCACGAGCAGATACATATGAGGCAGGCGGTGGAATTGCTCATTATATTCTTTTATATCAGTTATCTTATTGAATTTTTATTTCGCTATCTGCAGTACAGAAATTTCCATCAGGCTTACCTGAATATATCTTACGAGCGGGAGGCTTATGCGAATGAGGCTGATTTTGATTATTTGTCCAAGCGGAGATTTTGGGCTTTTTTTAAGTATCTAAAAAAATAAGAGCTCCAATAGTAGGAGCTCTTATTTTTTCGGTGGAACACCGAAGATATTTTAAAGACCGATTATTATTTAATCAATCTCAAGTATGTTGATACTTTTTCTTTTAATTGTCTTCTGTCTACGATAAAATCCAGGAAGCCGTGCTCTAAAATAAATTCTGAAGTCTGGAATCCTTTAGGAAGATCCTTTTTGATTGTTTCTTTGATAACGCGTGGACCTGCAAAACCGATTAAAGCACCTGGTTCAGCAATATTGATATCTCCTAACATGGCGTACGAAGCGGTAACACCTCCTGTCGTCGGATCTGTAAGCAAACAAACATAAGGCAATTTTGCTTTAGCCAATAGGGCTAATTTTGCCGCTGTTTTCGCCATTTGCATCAATGAGAATGCGGCCTCCATCATACGGGCTCCACCTGATTTGGAGATCAACATAAAAGGAATGTTATGTTCGATACAGTAATCGATGGAACGTGCAATTTTCTCACCTACTACAGAACCCATAGAACCTCCGATGAAGTTAAAGTCCATACAAGCGATAACCAGTTCCTGCCCATCGATTTTACCATGACCAGAACGAATAGCATCAACCAGACCTGTTTTAGCCTGACTTTCTTTTAAGCGTTCTGTATAAGGTTTTGAATCGAAGAAATTGATCGGGTCACCTGAGCTTAATGTCGGGAATAATTCAGTAAACTCGTTATTATCAAAAATGATTGAAAAATAAGCTGCAGAACCAATTCTAAGGTGGTATCCACAGTATTGACAAACGTAATTGTTTTCGATTTGTTCAAGGTTCAACAACGGTTTTTTACATGATGGACATTTGTTCCACAATCCGTCTGGCGCCTCTTTTTTATTTTCTGTTGCCGTGTTAATTCCGGCTTTATCTCTTTTAAACCAACTCATACGATAGTTCTAATTCAGTTACAAATAAACAAAATTATTTTGTTTAGTAGAAGTATTCCTTAAAATTGCTGTGTATTTACGATTTGTGAAAGGAAGCTGACCCGAAATTTTGGGCATAAAAAATGGGTAAGCTCCTTTTATCGCACCGCTCAACCAAATACCCTTGCTTTGTTCCCAACCTGGGGGAGTCAATGGGAGCTGGTCGTAAAAGACTTACCCGTCACAAAAGTAGAAAAAAAATCCTTCTAAAGAAAGATATTTTGCTATTAGTGCTTACTTCGCTGATAGTCAATAAGAATAATTTTAAGTCTTGTCTTTTCCATACTCGCCACAGAACGAATAATACCCAAAAAGACCTAGACCAAGTGAGATAATTGGTGTTAAAATGAACATAATAATGATTCCGAATACTAAATCTTCTTGATGTCCGATCATTATTTTAGGAATTGCGAGCTCAAAAAGACAAAAGTATGCAGTAAATAGCGCCAGCGCAATCCAAAGAATCCCTAATATTTTTTTTAGTTTATCCATTGTTGAGGTGATTAGGTTTATTTTTAATATACAACGATCCGATTATGAAACATACAGCCGCAATAATGATCGGATACCAGAGTCCTGCCAAATAAAATTCAGGATCCTGAGCAATTTGCGCATTTGTCGTCAGGTAAGTCGAAATTGCAGGCAATAAGCCTCCGAAAATACCATTACCGACATGGTAAGGTAAGGACATGGACGTGTAACGAATTTTAACCGGAAACATTTCCACCAGAAATGCCGCGATTGGTCCATACACCATGGTGATGTATATGATCTGAATAAATATCAATACCGTTAAACCTATGCGGTTACTACCATGCACAGTTACCGTTTTTTTAATGAGCGTATCTTGTTCGGTCGATTGATCATGGCTTATTTCTTGAGAACGTGTTCCATCAGTATACTGGATGATCGTTTGAAGCTTGTTATCGGCCAATTTTAATGTATTGGTCGAGCTCACTTCTTTTGTGCTGGTATCCGCTAGTTGATACATAGCTTTGTATATAGGTCTATAGGTACAAAGTGCCAGTAGCATACCCAAAAGCATAATCCATTTACGGCCGACTTTGTCACTTAACCAGCCAAAAAGAATAAAAAATGGTGTTCCGATCAGCAATGCTGTTCCTAAGATCATATCAGCTTCGTCCGAATTGAGGTGCATCACAGTTTTCATGTAACTCATGGAATAGAATTGTCCCGTATACCATACGACTCCTTGTCCCATAGCTGCGCCAAATAAAGCAAGCAACACAAATTTTAAGTTATACCGGTTTCCAAAGCTTTCTTTTAAAGGATTTTTGCTTGTTGTACCCTCTTCTTTCGCTTTGGCAAACTCGGGCGATTCACTCATGTTTTTACGGATGAGGTAAGACACATACACCATCAATATGGATAGAATAAATGGAACACGCCATCCCCAGGCGTCAAATTGTTCTTCGGTCAAGATGTATTTTGTTACGAGTATAACAACCAAAGAGATAAATAAACCGAAAGTTGCTGTCGTCTGTATCCAGGATGTCCAATAGCCACGTTGACCTTCAGGGGCATGTTCTGCCACATAAGTTGCCGCTCCACCATATTCACCACCAAGTGCCAGCCCTTGCAATAAACGTAAGATCAGTACCAGTAAGGGGGCAAGAAAGCCAATGCTCTCATAGCTGGGTATACAACCGATCAAGAAAGTGGCACCTCCCATGAGCAACAGTGTAACCATAAATGTGTATTTTCTTCCGATAAGGTCTCCTAATCTACCGAAAAAAAGTGCACCGAAGGGTCTGACAACAAAACCAGCAGCAAACGTGGCTAAGGTAGAAAGGAAAGCCGCAGTCGGATTGTCCGCAGGGAAAAATTTGGTTGAAATGACGATGGATAAACTTCCGAAGATAAAAAAGTCGTACCATTCAATCAGTGTTCCCATGGAGGACGCACCGATTACTTTCCAAATAGTTTTGGTATTTGTATTTTCTTTCATTTAGATTTATAAGGTTGTTTAGGTTTAAATTTTATACATTTTTCCAGGTAAAGAGGTGATATGACCATTCATCTCCATTTCGAGTAAAATCATCGCAAGTTTACTTTGTGGCCAGTTACAGTAACGCGTGATGTCGTCAATACCCACTTGCTGTTTACCCTGGAGAAAGAGATAGAGGTGCAACTGATCTTTATTTAACTCAGGAGGTAGGAGTGGGAGCTGTATACCTGTTTGTTTTTCTGAAGTTTCCCAATTCATCAGGTAGCAAAGATCTTTCGCATCCCGGATCAGATGTGCGCGGTTAGTTTTAATTAAATAATTACAACCTGCCGAATAAAGCTGATCTATTGCTCCCGGGAATGCGCATACATCGCGGTTATAGCTATTTGCTATTTCAGCAGTAATGAGCGCGCCTCCCTTTGTGGCCGCCTCTATGACAATCGTTACATCAGACATGCCTGCTATAATGCGATTTCGCATAGGGAAATTTTGTCGGTCAAGATTGCTGTCTGACGGAAATTCGGTTAGTAATCCACCCTGTTGAAGCATTGCTGACGCTGTTTCTCTATGAGTCGCCGGATAAATCCGGTCTAGTCCATGTCCTAATACACCCACTGTTGGTATCCGATGCAGTAAAGCATTTTTGTGAGCCATGATATCGATACCATAGGCCAGTCCACTTACAATTGTGGTATCAAGAGACTGCATCTGTTCAATGAGCGTATCGCAAATTTTGCGACCATAGCTGGTGGCATTTCTCGTTCCGACAATGCTGACCATACGTTCTTTATTGAGGTCGGCATTCCCTTTGTAATATAAGACCAGTGGTGCATCCTCACAATTTCTCAATTTCTGAGGATAATCCGGATTATCTATCCATAAAACTTTTATTTGGTGTTTTTCAACAAATGCCATTTCTTTTTCGGTTGCTTCCTGATAGTTTTTCGCAGCGATTTCATTAGCTGTTCGACTGTTTACTCCTGGAATTTTTGCTAAAGTACTGGCATTTGTCTCTAAGATTTCTTGCACAGAGCCGCAGTGCGTAAGCAAAGCTCGCGCAGTTTTAGGTCCTACCCCCTTAATTTTGGTAAGTGCTATTTGATGATAAAAGTTCATATTCGGTTATTTAAAGATAATAATATTTTACTGAAATTCAGGCTAAAACAGTTTTACTTTTGGTATCAAAAATGATTAGAAAAGAATTTTACTTTCATATTTTAGAGAATTATGAGATAGCTTGTATCTTTGTTTGAAATAAAAATATATGACTATGGAAATGAAAGAACCGTTTGATATAGAAATTGAAAATATTGTTTACTCGGTATTCCCAGAAGAGGAAGATACTTATGTGATTTTTAAAGAAGGGGTAGAATATGTACAGATTATTAAAGATACAGAGAATCTGTGGTTGAAAACCAATCCTGAGACTGGTTTACCAATGTTTGGTATGGATGAAGAGATTAATGCGATTGGCAAAAAAATTATAGAAGAATTGGGTTAATAATTCAAGATAGATAGACAGTTAAACAAAGTTAAAATCGTCGTTCATATTTCTTTTGTTGTTATTTTTAAATAACTAATTATAAAGAAATGAATCCAGGTCGCTTATTTTTTTTGATGTCTATCTGTCTGCTTTTATTTTTTAGCCGGGTCAAATCTTCATCTGCTCATTTTGTTTTTTCCTATCAAGATACCACTCTTCGGAATGAAAAAATAATTAATCAGGATACCAATATACTGGATACTGCGCTAATAGTTGGGAAAAAATTAACGGCGGAAGAGAAAATGGCCGAAAAGCAGGTTACATATAAGTCCATATACTTTTGGGGAGATACCAAAAATATGGTGACCTTGCCATATCAGGGCGGTCTTGCCGTTAATCTCAATAAGTTGTATAATCTTTTGAGTAAGAAGGGTCGTGCTTCTCGGAGACTTCAAAGACTATTCGAGCGGGAGTTCGAGCAAGACAAAGTCTTAGCACAATGGACTGCGCTAACTGAAGCCTACACGCCTTTAACGGGAGACTCTTTGGTTAAATTTCGTTCTTATTATGAACCTTCCTCCAAATGGTTGCGCAAGGCAGACCATTACGATCAGATTGCTTATGTGCAGCACAGTTTAAAAAACTACCTAGATTCTGTCGAAATCATTCATCAACGTCTGAGTCTCCCTAAATTAGAAATCTTAAATCCCTAATTACATCGGAACATAAACGACATATTTCGTTTCGAAGAAATCTTCTTTAAAATAATCGGAAAGTGGGTGCAGCTCAGCTTTCAGTCGTGACTCTTTAATTTCTTCTTTAAGATCACCACCTTTTAGATATAAGATACCGTTAGGAATTCCATTTTTATCCTGTTTAAGGAATTTATTGCGGATCCAAGGAGCAAAATCTGCTAATCGTGTTACAGCACGTGATACAACAAAATCATATTTGTCGTCCAATTGTTCTGCACGGATGTGATCTGCTTCAACATTCTCAAGTCCTAAAGCAGACGCAACTTCGCGAACAACTTTAATTTTTTTTCCGATCGAATCTACTAAATGAAATTTTACTTCAGGAAATAAAATAGCCAATGGTATTCCTGGGAATCCTCCGCCTGTGCCAACGTCTAAAATACGAGTGCCCGGAGCAAATGTCATGACGTATTTTGCAATACCTAAAGAATGTAATACATGATGAAGATAAAGGCTTTCAACGTCTTTGCGTGAAATAACATTGATCTGATTGTTCCAAAACGGATAAAGTTCTGCAAGTTGTGCAAATTGTGTTTTCTGAACTTCTGTTAAGTTTGGAAAATACTGATATATGATGTCTACTGTAGGATTCAAAGTGAAAGTTTTAAAATATGAATATTATTTCCAGCTAAGTGATTTCTTTTTACGGTTGAATAGTCCGTTGATGCAAATATAGAAATAGTAGATGATGTCTAATAATGGTAACCACCAAATGAGGTCAGAAACTGCTAATTTCTTATATATTGCCCTAAAAACAATGAGCTGTGCAAGTAGGCGAATTAGATATGCAGCTACAGGTACGTACCAGTAATTAGGGAAAATAATCGCAGTCAGGATAATCGTAAAGTAGAATAAAAATGAAGTGATCAATTGCATACCCAACATACGCTGATGTCTTTTTTTGTAGATAACCGAAGCGCCCGAATGCCGTGCTTTTTGTTTGTAATAGCTTTTCCAGGTTGTTTTAGGTTCTGAGTAAACGATAGCATCATCATGAATGGATATGGCTACATTTTTCTTCGTAGCGTTTTCATTTACAAAAAGATCGTCATCACCAGATTTAATGTGCATGTGTGATGCAAATCCCTTTTTACTGAAAAATAACGTTTTTGTGTAGGCCATGTTTCTGCCTACAGCCATGTAGGCATCTTTTTTTATCGCATACGATAAGTAACTCATTGCTGTATGCGTTGTCTCGAACCGGATAAGTTTATTGAGAAAACCTTTATATTTAAAATAAGGGGAGTACCCGATGACAATCTCTGTATCTGGTTGGTTAAGTGCTCCAGCTATTTCTTTTAACCAATTGCTTGAATTTGGATTGCAATCAGCATCTGTGAAAACCAGTTTTTCGTAAATAGCAGATTTAATTCCTAGGGTAACGGCGAATTTTTTCCCATGCTTAAGCCGTATATGTTCCTTAATATCGACAATTCTTAAGTTATCATATTGAGATTGATATTCCTTTAAAATCCATTTTGTCTCGTCAGTAGAGTAATCATTAACAACAATCACTTCAAATTGGGGATAATCCTGCTCTAAAATTGATGCTAAAAACTGCTTTAGATTTTTTTGTTCATTATGTGCACAGATGATGACAGAAATGGGATCAAATTGATCTTGTTCCTGATAAGAATGCACTTTATGACGACTCAGTTTTCCGTATACAATTATAATATAGTACAACTGGATGAGCAGTAATAAACCGATGATGCCAAAGGCGATATAAGGGTAATAGAAGGCGTATTGCTGTACGATGTTCATAGGTTGCAAAGATAGTATGTTCCAAGGATATTTGCTTTAATAATGTTTTTTGTGCTGTAAATGTTAAAATCTTGTAAAAGGTCAATCTTTGCATTGCTTTTTATAGTATTTTTGCAAAGATTTTAAAAAAAGCATGTTGGGGAATTTGCTTCTGAAACAGTAAAAATCATCAAATTAGAATCCCCAAAAAATAAAAGATTAATGAAATTCACTCTTCAAGTACAAGATAAATTTTCTAAAGCGCGTGCAGGTGTTGTTGAGACAGCTCACGGAAAAATTCAAACTCCCATTTTTATGCCGGTTGGAACAGCTGGTACGGTCAAAGGTGTGCATCAGCACGAATTGAGAAATGATATTAAAGCTCAAATTATTTTGGGAAATACCTATCATTTATATCTAAGACCGGGACTGGATGTTTTGAATAAGGCAGGTGGTCTTCACAAATTTAACGGTTGGGATCGTCCAATTTTAACAGATTCTGGAGGTTACCAAGTTTATTCATTGTCAGACAATCGTAAGATACGAGAAGAAGGTGTGACGTTCCGGTCACATATTGATGGTTCAAAGCATTTATTTACTCCTGAAAATGTGATGGATACACAACGAGTAATCGGTGCGGATATTATCATGGCTTTTGATGAGTGTACTCCTTATCCATGTGACTATGGTTATGCCCGTCGTTCGATTGAAATGACTCACCGTTGGCTGAAAAGATGTTGTGATCGTTTTGATAGTACAGAACCATTATATGGATATGACCAGACATTGTTCCCCATTGTTCAAGGATCAGTATATAAAGACTTACGTGAAAGATCTGCTGAGAAAATTGCGTCTTTCAATCGTGAAGGTAATGCAATCGGTGGTTTATCCGTAGGAGAGCCTGCTGAGGAAATGTATGCGATGACGGAAGTTGTCTGTAATATTCTTCCAGAAGATAAACCACGTTACCTAATGGGGGTAGGTACACCAATCAATCTACTTGAAAACATCGCTTTGGGTATAGATATGTTTGATTGTGTAATGCCAACGCGTAATGCACGTAACGGTATGATTTTTACACGTCACGGAACGATCAATATCAAGAATGAAAAATGGAAAGACGATTTTTCTCCAATTGATCCAGATAGTGATCTTTACTCAGATCAAGTATATACAAAAGCATATTTACGCCATTTAATCCGTTCGCAAGAACTTTTAGGTGCACAGATTGCTTCTTTACATAACTTACACTTCTATTTATGGCTGGTAAATGAGGCGCGTGAGAAAATTGTAGATGGTACATTCTACGATTGGAAAAATAAAATGGTCAAAGTATTAGGTCAACGTTTGTAATTTTTTTGCATCTTAGTAGTATTATGTTTTCTATTATCGATCGTTACATTATTAAAAAGTACTTGAGCACATTTGTGTTCACGATGGCTATTTTTACAGTCGTCATGGTCATTTTTGATATTTCTGAGCGATTGGATGATTTCTTGAAATATAATGCTCCTATGGATAAAATTATATTTGAATATTACGCAGGATTTATCCCGTTTTATTTAAATTTCCTTTGTCCTCTGATCAATTTTATCGCTGTTATCTTCTTTACTTCGAAGATGGCCGATCAAACGGAGATCGTACCCATATTAAGTGCCGGCTATAGTTTTAACCGGCTTTTAAGACCCTATATTTTTTCTGCAACGCTTATATTTGCAGTTTCTTTTGTCTTTAACCTTTATATTATTCCGAAAACGAATAAAATGAAGATCGGTTTTGAAAATGTGTATGTAAAACCTTTGAAAGATAATACGAAAGTGTCCACGCATATGCAGATTGATAAAAACAGCTATGTATACATAGACAACTTTGATAACAACTCCAAGATTGGATATAAGTTTGTACTGGAAAAATTTAAGGGTGATACCCTATTGGAAAAAATGATCGCTGAGCGTATTACATGGGATTCTGTAACGACTAAGTGGAAAATACATGATTATACAAACCGGATTATTAATGGTCTTCATGAACGAATGGACAAGGGTACCGTAAAAGATACCACTTTGGATATGAAGCCGAGTGATTTTGAACTGTATGATAATATTTTTACAGCCATGGATACGAAAGAGCTGGATGAGCGTATCCATAAAGAGGAAATTAGGGGTACAGGGATGATGACAGATCTTAAATTGGAGAAATATAAACGTTATGTCTATCCTTTTTCGGCATTTGTGCTTACTTTGATGGGCGTTGCCTTATCCTCTAAGAAGGTCAGAGGAGGTATTGGTCTTAGTTTGGGTATCGGTATCGGATTGAGCTTTACCTACATCGTGTTCATTCAATTTGCCACCATGTTCTCATTAAAAGGAGGGCTCCCTCCTTTGATTGCAGTGTTAATTCCCAATATTACATTTTTAATTATTGCAATCTATTTGGCTATAAAGGCGCCAAAATAAACAAACCGACAATGTCAAAAATTAAAATTAATCAGAATGTTCTTATTCTGCATTTAACAATCCTGATATGGGGTTTTACAGGAATTTTGGGTAATTTGATTTCGATATCTGCTATACATCTTGTTTGGTATCGGGTTTTGATTGCGGCGATTTCTCTATGGATTTATCTTGCCGTTAGCAAGCAGCAGATTCTGGTAAAAAGAAAGGATTTTATCTCTTTCATAATGGTCGGGGGTGTCGTAGGGCTTCACTGGGTACTCTTTTTTTATGCAATTAAGGTATCTACAGTATCAGTAGCTTTGGTGACATTATCTTCTTTGACATTGTATACTTCTATTTTGGAACCCCTGATCAATAAGAAAAAGATCGCCCTAATGGATATGTTAGTTGGTGTAGTGATAATAATGGGGATTTATATGATATTTCAATTTGAATCCAATTATATTGAAGGTATTCTTGCGGGCTTAGCCTGTGCATTCTGTGCAAGTATTTTCTCGATTGCAAATGCCAGAATGGTTAAAAAATCAAGCGCTACCTTGATCACATTTTATGAAATGCTGGGTGCTTTTTTCTGGGTGTCAGTTTTCATGTTATGCAGTGGAGATTTTAATGAAAATATGGTTCTCAATCAGTCGGATTTAATTTATCTATTGATCTTGGGGGTATTGTGTACTGCCGTTGCGTATGTGTTAGGTGTTGCTGTAATGAAAGAATTGAGTGCTTTTACAGTTGCTTTAACGACAAATCTGGAACCTGTTTATGGCATTTTATTGGCCATGCTGATCTTCGGTCAAAAAGAGACGATGAGTTTAGGTTTTTATGGTGGTGCTGCCATTGTTTTAGGTGCAGTTTTCTTCTATCCTTACTTAAAAACAAAAATCGAGAAAAGGAAGCAGGATTTGGTTATTAGAAAAATCTATTAATTATCTATTTTAGCTTTATATATCTGCTCTTGTTGCAGAACGGAATTTAATGGATATATTGCGTATCCTGATAAAAAAAGCGTGCTTAAAACTGATTTTAAGCACGCTTTTTTTTGATTTAACACTGGATTAAAAATCAAATGTTCCGATGGTCACATGCTGCTCTTTGGTTTTATCTAAGTACAGGGTGATGATTTTACGTTCCTGTTTTCCGGAGCTATAATAGGTGAATATTTCTGCCATAACTGCTGTTGGACCTGCTAGCGTTAGCGAATTATCATTATAAAAATCTACTTCGACTTTATATTTTCCTTTGACTGCTCTTTTTAATAGAAATTGTTCAGGGCCATATCCTCCGGTAAAATCATTACTTAAACGTCCTCCCATTGCAGTGCTATTATTGCTGTAAAAGCATTTTTCTCCATGTGGATCTGTGACCCAAAGATCTATATCTGTATTGTTTGAATTCCAATTGATCACCACACGAATATCAACAGGAAGATCTGCAATTAGTTTTTTGCTGATGTTATTGCTATTGACATGAGTCTGGTTTAATTTTAATAAATTATTTAACTCCATCACAATAATTTCTTCTATACCATCGTCGCGATCGGCTGCTTCAGGGGAATAACTTTGCGTTAGGATACTATATAATTGATCAAAAGCTTTTTGATATTGTTTATTATCTAATAATGCTAAAGCATAATCGCGGTGGCTTTGCGGATCCATAGGACGCCAGTCTAAGATTTTCTTATTGATGTAAAGTTCATATTGATATTGTTCCCATTGTTTAAGTGTGTAAGCTATTGTCTTAAATAAATCTGCATTTTCAATTTGAAGATCTGCAAGTGAGCTCAACACTAATAATGCTTTTTCTTTTGTGCCTTTTCGATAGAAAAAATTAGCAACGTCAAAATAGAAGCTCGGAGTACCCAAATATGCTTGGCGAAGTTCGAGATATGTTTGATAGGGATTCGCTGATTCTTCTAAGACCTGCAGATACATATTGTCATTTTTAATGTCAGGAATGGTGATTTTTGCACCAGCAGTTGTTCTGTCACTCACATCAGTGCCGGAATAATGCTGTTGATCAGAAACTGGGTCTTCTAAATCGCTTAATGCTATTTCCTCCAGATTTGAATATTGATCATCTGCTATAAACATCTGTCTGCTTTCTGATGATACCATTTTTGATGTTGCAGCTTGTGCATTATTGATTGGATGAACTTCGGGCTCTACAAATGACTCTTCTACGATCCTGTTAGGCTGTGGATAAGTTTTCTTTGCTTTGAAATCGGTCTGCCACCATTTTTTTAATTCTTGGACAGCGGTTTCAGCCTGTGCCAATAAATCATGCATACGTTCCTCACGAAGAACGCTTTGTTCTTTGGTCAATTTATGATAAGCTGGAAGCAATTCTGTTGGAGGCAGGATGCCATATCGCACATAATCTTCCACGGTTTCCAATACAATTAAACTTGTGTTACGGGTAACAATACCAAATTGCTTACCAAGTTCTTCAATACGTTCTTTATTTTCCGTGTAATCAACATCTAATGTTGCAATCTTTTTCTGAGCCCAGATTTTATGAACATCCAACTCATTTTCTTGATAATTGATGTCAATTTTGACTTCTTGAGTTGCACGATCCCCGTAGCCAAAGAGTAAGGTAATCTGTTTTAAATTGTTGTTTTTTCCGAGACCTGTAATCGCGATATGATCCTGTACTTCTGTATGGATCGCTGGATATATTTCTGAGAAATCAGCATGTTCTTTGATCCCTAAAAATTTTAAATTTTCTGAACTTAATTTTTTGATACCGTCAATAGGTGATGTGTTCAATAGATTGAGCGTTTTTGCACCAGTTTTTTTGCTAATCGCCTGGAGGGTGCTGTAATCTGCAATAGCAGAGGAAGTGATACAATATATTGGTTTGTTGATGGTTACTTGATTTGACCCAAATGTGGATAATCCTTCGGTAAAGAAAAGATATTCCTCCGCTTGCAGCACTTGATCATTTAATTTTGAATAATCTGTTCCGCCATCATAAGTTAAATGCAAGAGATAATTTTTTAGAGCAGTCCAATTTCCCTGTTCTATGTGAAATGTTCCCGCTTTTACATAGCTGATATTCAGTAAGCCCAGTTCTACAGTTAAATTCTTTTTTTGTTGTATGATGAGATCCAGAAGTGCTAATTCTTTTTGAATGTCTTTATCTTTAGCGCTTAAAGAATTGTCCCAAATGATCCCAATTTTGTTAGTCCAGGTTTTTGCTTTCGAAGGAGCATCGATAAATATATTGCTAAGGAAATAGAAAGATTGATCTTGATTAACCTGTGTCAAAATGTTGTTCTCATTTGGTCGCTTAGGTAGTCCAATTACTAATGATTTCTCAGGTATAAAATTGTTTTTAGCTATAGCCGCTTGATAAATATGATTTTTTTCTGAAAATATGAGTGATCCATCTGGTTTGCTGATCAATGTCGGTATCTGGTCTGTTTGGTAGATATTTACCTGAAGTTTAAACCGCTCGATCGCTTGTTTATAGGCTAAAGGTAAATGGTATTGAAAACCAGTCGATGCATGGAATTGTAAATTCTCTTCATAAGTTATGCTAATGGTTCGTTGACCTTGTGCAGGTATAGGATATATTCTGGTCTTAAAATTATTGCCTTCTACACGCTCTAATAATCCAGGATCTACACGACGAGATTCAATACTTTCGAAGACTTCAGTCCCTTTGCTTTTATCAACTGCAACAGCTTGACGTAGTTTTCCATTAATATCAAGGGCGTATCCTGTTACCGAAACACCTTCAGGCATGGGGAATGTCAGTATGCCCTCCAAGTCTCTGTTTTCATTATTACGGAAGATCATTGTCATCTTTGTTTTCGCGATGTTACCAAAAATATTAACTTGAATATCGAGCTCCTGTAGATTAACTTTTGCCTGATCTTTTGGATCATTCGATATTTTTAAGCTGGGAATAGGTCTATTTGGATTATTCTGTGATTTAATATTCTCTCCCTGAAGTAGGAGACATAAAATCAATGCTATTATGAGGATCTTATTCATATTTTTTGAATTAGCTTGCTGTGTTCATTTAAGATGATGCATCTTAGTAACGAATTCCATAATTAACCGCAGGATTAAAAAACTTCATGTAGGTTGAAAATCTTAGTCCCGGTTAAAATGTATAAAAGCTTTTTGAGATCAGGGAGTGTCATATGCTTCTCATTTTTGAGATGAAATAACCAGATGAGTCAGTGACAGGAAGTGCTATAAAAGAATAAACCCCGTAAATATATTTACGGGGCTCATTCTTTTCTATTTAGGATTGGTATTAAGCATATTGATGAATAGCTTCTTTGCTTTCAAGCTCCGAATGCCCCATTAGGAATTCGTCTACTTTTCTAGCACACTCACGGCCTTCTGATATCGCCCATACAACTAATGATTGTCCTTTCCTACAATCTCCAGCTGTAAAGATCTTATCTACCGAAGTCTGGTAAGCTTTATCTGTCGCAACTATATTTCCTCGGCTATCGACTTGAACACCCAGTTTTTCTGGCAATTGTTGCTCTGTATGTTGATAACCAACAGCTAAAAGAACAAGATCTGCCGGAATTTCTTTAGGCTCTGATTGACCTAATTTTGTTCTTCTACCGAAATCATCTACTTCGTATTCGACCTCTATGATCTGAACAGCTTTGACATTTCCATGGTCATCACTGATGAAGGCTTTTGTTTCGGTCGCCCAAAGTCGGTCACAACCTTCTTCTTGTGATGATGAAGTGTTGAAAGTGATTTTATCTGATGGCCATGGATTATTCTTTAATCGTTCCTTTGCAGGGATGGGTTTACGTGCGATCTGGGTAATGCTCTGTGCCAGTTGTCGATTGGAAGTGCCGATACAATCCGATCCAGTATCACCGTCACCGACTACGACTACATGTTTTCCTTGGGCGATGATGTGCTCTTCCGTGTATTCAATACCACTCACTTTTTTATTCTGCTGTTTCAGAAAATCCATCGCGAAATGAACACCCTTTAATTCTTTTCCAGGAATATCCAAATGCCAAGGAACAGTTGAGCCTGTTGCTAAAATAACAGCATCAAAAGAAAGTAACTCATGGGTGGAGATGTTTTTGCCAACCTCAGCGTTTACGTTAAATTTAATACCTGATTCCTGCATCACCGAAATCCGGCGGTCAATAATTTTCTTGTCTAATTTAAAATCTGGAATACCATAACGGAGTAAGCCTCCCAGTTGATCATCACGTTCAAAAACGACAACGTCATGACCAGCTTTATTTAATTGTGCGGCTGCAGCTAAACCCGCAGGTCCTGATCCAACAATAGCAACTCTTTTATCTGTTTTAATATAGCTTTTGTTAGGTTTTACATAACCTTTATTGAAAGCAATTTCAATAATATGTTTTTCGATTTCCTCAATGGTAATAGGAGAACTGTGTATACCCAATACACATGCCGATTCGCATGGTGCCGGACAAATTCTTCCTGTAAATTCGGGAAAGTTATTTGTTGAGGTCAATATGTTGTATGCATCTTCCCATTTTCCATCGTAAACGGCATCATTAAACTCAGGTATTACATTGCCCAAAGGACATCCTGAGTGACAAAATGGAATACCGCAGTCCATACAACGTGCGGCCTGTGTATTCAGTTGACTATCTGTGTAACCCTTGTTGAATTCCTGAAAATTCTGTATTCTGTAAGCTACCGGTTCTTTTTGCGGAAGCTCACGATCGTATTCTTTAAATCCTGTTATTTTTCCCATGATTTTTCCTCCTGATTATGCTTCAACTAATTTTGTACGTAATACCTGTTTGTATTCTTTTGGAAATACTTTGATAAAGCTGTTTTTCTCAGCAGTCCAGTTTTCGAGGATATGTTGTGCAATTTTGCTGTTTGTGAGTAAAATATGTCTTTTTAGCAATGCAATAATTGCTGTTTCATCTTCTTGTTCCAATGGATCAAGATCTACCATTTCAGTATTGCAATTGTCTCTAAATGTTCCTTGTTTATCATAGATCCAGGCGATACCACCGCTCATACCAGCCCCGAAATTTCTTCCAGTAGCTCCTAAGATAAGTGCACGTCCCCCGGTCATGTATTCACAACCATGGTCGCCAAGACCTTCTACTACTGCCGTAGCACCTGAATTACGAACAGCAAAACGTTCGCCGGCTTGTCCATTAATAAAGAGATGTCCCGATGTAGCACCAAATAGAGCAACATTACCGATGATGATATTTTCATGCGGTATCAATTTACTTTCTGCTTTCGGATAGATCGCTAATTGTGCACCAGATAATCCTTTACCAACATAATCATTTGCTTCACCTTCTAACTCAAATGATAGTCCTTTTGTTGAGAATGCACCAAAACTCTGTCCCGCAGAACCTTCAAATTTATAATTGATGGTATTATCAGGTAAGCCTTCGGATCCGTATAGTTTAGAAATCTCATTCGACAATAGCGTACCGATGGTACGATCCGTATTTTTAACCGTGAAAGTTCCAAAAACTGGAGTTTTGCTTTCTAAGGCATGTTTCGCTTGTTTCAATAATCCCCAGTCTAAGATCATGCCCATGCCGTGATCTTGTTCTTCAGTATTGTAAAGAGACTGATTAGGATCGTTGGGCTCAACATATAATATGCCTGAGAAATCAATTTTGGAAGCTTTCCAATGATCTATGTTCTCACGTTTTTTAAGGAACTGTGCTTTTCCTACCATTTCATTGATGGTACGGAAACCCAATTCTGCCATGGTCTCTCTGATTTCTTCGGCCATGAAGCGGAATAGGTTAACAATGTCCTCAGGTTTACCGGTGAATAATTTTCTTAATTCTGGATCTTGTGTGGCTACACCTACTGGACAAGTATTCAAGTGACACTTACGCATCATGATACAGCCACCAGCAATAAGGGCAGCAGTTGATACGCCCCATTCTTCTGCACCTAATAAGGTTGCTACAACGATGTCACGTCCAGTTTTTACCTGTCCATCTGCTTGTAGTACGATACGGCTTCTAAGTTTGTTTTTCACCAAAGTTTGGTGTGCTTCTGCTAATCCCAATTCCCAAGGTAAACCTGCGTGCTTTGTCGAACTGATCGGAGAAGCTCCTGTTCCTCCGTCAAATCCTGCTATCAGTATAACGTCGGCATGTGCTTTTGCGACACCCGCAGCAATAGTTCCAACACCCGCTTTTGAAACGAGTTTGACATTGATACGTGCAGCACGGTTTGCATTTTTTAGATCAAAGATTAATTGTGCTAAATCTTCAATCGAATAGATGTCGTGATGCGGTGGCGGTGAAATTAACCCTACACCTGGCGTTGAATGTCTTGTTTTAGCAATCCATTCATTAACCTTAGGTCCAGGAAGCTGACCGCCCTCTCCAGGTTTAGCACCTTGAGCCATTTTGATCTGTATTTCGTCTGCCTGTGTCAGATAGTTGGATGTAACGCCAAACCTTGCGGATGCTACTTGTTTGATTGCAGAGCGCATCGAGTCACCATTAGGAAGAGGCTGATAACGGAGCTCATCTTCACCACCTTCTCCAGTATTTGATTTTGCACCGATGCGGTTCATCGCAATTGCCAGTGTACTGTGTGCTTCATGTGAAATAGAACCAAATGACATCGCACCTGTGGCAAAACGTTTTAAAATATCACTAGCTGGTTCTACTTCCTCTAAAGGAATTGCTGTTCTATGTTTAGCAAAATCTAATAAACCACGCAGGGTGAACATCTGTTCTTTTTGGTTGTTTATTTTTTCCGCATATCTTTTGTAAGTAGCATAATCATCATTGCGACAAGCCTGTTGTAGAAGATGTACAGTATCTGGGTTCCAAAGATGTCCTTCACCTCTTCGTTTCCATTGGTAAAGACCGCCTTCAGGAAGCAATGTTTGTGGAGTACGGCTTTCTTTGAAATTCACCCAGTGTTTTGTCAATACTTCCTGTGCAATATCGTCCAAGTTTAAGCCCCCGATACGGGATACGGCACCGCAAAAATATTTGTCTACAACAGTTTTATCTAAACCTAATACTTCAAAGATTTGTGCACCATGATACGACTGCAGGGTCGATATCCCCATTTTTGAAAATATCTTTAATAATCCCGCATTTACTGCCTTTACATAGTTTTTGGAAAGTTCAGGCCATGTTAATTCGGTTTCGATTTTACTTTGTTCTTTCATCGTACGAATACTCGCAAGAGCCATGTAAGGATTGATTGCGGTGGCACCAAATGCAAGTAAACATGCGAAATGATGAACTTCCCAAGCATCTCCAGCTTCTACAACAAGACCGACAGCACCACGGTTTCCTGTTTTGATTAAATGGTGATGTACTGCAGATACAGCTAATATGGACGGGATAGGAGCATGTTGTGAATCAATGGCACGGTCTGAAAGTATCAATACTTCGAAGCCATCACGTACAGCATCATCTGCATAACGACAAAGGCGTTCTAATCCAGCTTCCAGAGAACCATTTTGACCATCTGCTCGGAAGTAAGATTGTAAAGTTTTTGCCTGAAATACACCCGTGTCTATTGACCGTAGCTTTTCTAATTCTTTCGAGGTCAATATCGGATGTTCGAGCGTAACGCAGTGACAGAATTTTTTATCTTCAATGAGTATGTTGCCTGCATTTCCAATGAATGTTGCTAGACTCATAACTAAACGCTCTCTTATTGGATCAATAGGAGGATTTGTCACTTGAGCAAAAAACTGCTTGAAGTAACTGGATAAGTGTTGCGGTTGATCGGAAAGTATAGCTAATGGCACATCAGATCCCATGGAACCTGTTGGCTCATACCCGGTCAGTGCCATTGGTGTTAGAATTGTTTCTAAGTCTTCTCTCGAATATCCGAAAGTCTGCTGATACTTAAATACCGATTCTTTAGACAGATAGGTATAGGTAACACGAGGCTCAGCCAATTCTGTTAATTTTATTTTATAACTGTCTAACCAATCGCCATAAGGCTGTTGACGTATTAAGTCGCCTTTTACCTCTTCGTCAGATAAAATTTTACCCTGTTCCATATCGACCAAGAAAATTTTACCAGCTTGTTGTCTTCCTTTTTTGATGATCGTTGATTCATCAATAGGAAGTGCGCCTGCCTCTGAAGCAACGATGACTCGATGATCTGAAGTAATGGCATAGCGTAAAGGACGCAATCCGTTTCGATCTAGGGTTGCACCAATGGACTTGCCATCAGTAAAACAAAGAGCAGCTGGACCATCCCAAGGTTCCATTAATGTGGCGTGGTACTCATAAAATGCTCTTTTTAATGGATCCATTTGTGTATTGCCATCCCAAGCCTCAGGGACCAGCATCAGCATCACATGGGAAAGGCTGCGGCCACTGTGTAATAAAAGTTCTGCAACATTGTCTAGACATGCAGAATCAGATTGACCACGGTCTACAACAGGTAATAAGATCTCCATCTCTTCTTCTGTAAAATAAGGAGACGAAAGCGCACGCATGCCTGCGTAAAACCAGTTCAGGTTTCCTGTTAATGTGTTGATCTCACCATTATGCGCTAACATACGGAAAGGCTGTGCTAAAGACCAGGAAGGGAAAGTATTGGTTGAAAAGCGAGAGTGTACTAATCCAAATGCAGAAACAACTCTTGGATCGCGAAGGTCTTTAAAATAAGTGCCAACTTGGTAAGTTGTCAACTGACCTTTATAAATAATTGTTTTGCAAGATAGGGAAGCGAAGTAAAGCGGTAGTGGATATTCTTGATATTGTTTGATTTTTTGGATAATCAAACGTCTGAGGACAAATAATTTGCGTTCAAATTCTTCAGTGTTATGTACGGTCTCGGGTCTGTCGATAAAGAATTGAACTATTTCGGGTTCAGCGCTTAATGCTGTCGGGCCTATACCTGCTCTACTTACTGGTACATCCCGAAATCCAAGGAATTTCATATCCCTTTCAGTAGCCGCTTCTTGTATAACTGTTCTGCAAATTTTGTTCATTTCAGGTTCTTTGGGTAGGAAAACCATTCCTGCTCCATAATATCCTGGTTCTTTAAGTTGTATACCTAGGTTAATACATTCTTCCCAAAGAAACTCATGTGGTAATTGGATCATAATACCTGCGCCATCTCCACTCTCTGGATCACAGCCACAAGCACCACGATGCTCCATATTTTCTAACATGGTCAAGGCATCTTTTACCTGTGCATGTGATTTTATTCCTTTAATATGCGCTACAAAACCAACCCCACAGGCGTCATGCTCAAAACTCGGGTCGTATAGCCCTTGCTGATTTGTGTTACTTTCAATCATCTTCCTATTCAATTATTACTTTGCTAATATATGAATAAAAACATTAAAATATTATAGATTTTATAAATTATTTTAAATAAGCTTATGTTATTTGTAAATAAAAAGTCTTTTATTGCTGATATTGTATTTTGAAAGAGCTTTGTGATTTGTTTTTTGAATGAGCATGTTACGTGTTGTAATAAAATGATTTGTATCATCTTAATGATTGGTGATGCAGTTTTTAAAGCGGGTTCATCAAGATTATCTGCCTTTTACTTGATTAGAGTATGCTTCACTCTTTATTCGCACTTTGTTCGGGAAGCCTTCGGTAAAGCTCTACCTTTTGTCTATTGTTTGTCTTCTGTTTGTCTTCCGTTTGTCTACTGTTTCAGTATAGGCGAGGTATAGGATGGGTATAGGATTAGTATAAGCAAGACGAATCCTTTTCGAACCTTTTGCGAACGAAGGGCGAAATCAACTCTTACTTTATTCAATTGTGAATGACTGCCGTTTGACTTAAGTTCGAGTTTGCTAGGGGAGAGATAGGAGACAAGCCCCACAGTTGTTCGTGGTCTATTCGGTAGGTGTTCGCCACCCTGCCGAATACCTGTCGAATAATAGTCGAAGGGTACTCGAACCAGACTCGAAGAGTTGTCCTGCCAATGCCCTAGCAATGTCGGAGTAAGGCGAAATAACGTATGCACTTGTATGGACTTTTACGGACATCCATGGACTTTCACGGACTTTCCTTTGCGCATTGTATTCCGATCTCAATAAGAAGTCGATCGGAGACAGGTCCTTAAAAAATAATAGATTTTAGCATATAACTAATTCTGGAACGGATAAGCTTTGCGCTATATTTTAGATATTCTTTATCTATCTTAGCTTTTGTTATTTTCGCTGTGAGGTAGGAAATACATAATAGTTTAAACCATGAAAATCACTGAAATAGAAATTTATAGATTAAGCATTCCTATGGAGCCTTTTGTCATTGCAACAGGCACTATGGATTTTGCACAGAACACCTTTATTCGGATTCGTACGGATACCGAAATCGTTGGGGTTGGTGAATGTTCTGCCTTTCCTATGATTGTAGGGGAAACCCAGGACACCTGTTTAGTGATAGCGCGTGACTTTGCGAAGTTATGGAAAGGTAAAGATCCTTTAAATATAGAGGAGCGTCTTGCAGAGCTAAATATGTATATAGCCGGCAATACAACAATAAAATCTGCATTTGACATGGCTTTATATGATATTGCATCAAAAAATGCAGGAGTTCCGTTATATCAATTTTTAAAAGGTATTCCACGAGAGATCGTAACCGATATCACGTTAGGTATCGCCAGTCCGGAAGAAATGGCAGCTAAGGCAAAAGAGTTGTACCGTGCAGGGGCTGTGATGTTGAAAGTGAAATTGGGCAAGGATCCTAAAACGGATATCGCAAGGATTCGGGAAATCCGTAAAGCGGTCGGCTTTGATATGCCGATTCGTATTGATGCAAATCAAGGATGGACATACGAAGGTGCTGTAGAGGCTTTGCAGGGACTGGAACCTTTTAAGATTCAGTTTTGTGAACAACCTTTGCGTACTTATTTAGATCATTTGCTTCCTGAACTTCGTACCGAAACAACGGTTCTGATCATGGCAGATGAATCTGTCTATAGCCATCATGATGCGGAACGCTTGTGTCGTGCAGATGCCTGTGACTATATTAATATTAAATTTTCAAAATCAGGAGGCATTCATGAGGCATTAAAAATTGCCGCAATAGCTGCTGAATTTAATATTCCCTGTATGATAGGGGGGATGCTTGAAAGTCGATTGGCTTTAGCCGCGAAAGTTCATTTTGCTTATGCAGCGCCGAATGTGAAGTTTTATGATTTGGATACTTGTATGGTCGGCCATCTAGAGGATCCTGTTGTCGGTGGTATTCAATATAAAGGATATCATATTCATCTTTCGGATCTTCCGGGTATTGGTGCTGATATTAACCAGGAATTTTTGGATTCCTGTGAGCGATGGGTAATTTAAGATTGCAAATATTTTTTAACATTTGTTAAAAAATGCTTGAATAGCATGCTGTTTGGCAGACCTCCAAGCTTAAAATAAATAATATTCAGTACCTTTGCTACACTTATTATTTTATTAAAAGTAACAAAATATTATGAGTACACAAAAAGGTCCTATTTCTCAGTTTATTGAGGAAAATTACCTTCACTTCAATGCTGCGGCATTGGTGGATGCAGCTAAAGGTTATGAGGCTCATCTATTAGAAGGTGGTAAAATGTTAATTTCTTTAGGTGGTGCAATGAGTACTGCTGAATTGGGAATTTCTTTGGCTGAAATGATTCGTCAAGATAAAGTACATATCATCTCATGTACAGGTGCTAACCTGGAGGAGGATGTTATGAATTTAGTAGCACACTCACATTACAAGCGTGTTCCTAACTATCGTGACTTGACTCCAGAGCAAGAAAGAGAATTATTAGATCAACATTATAATCGTGTTACAGATACTTGTATTCCTGAAGAGGAAGCATTCCGTCGTTTACAGAAACATTTGGAAGATGTATGGCATGCTGCTGAAGCAAAAGGCGAGCGTTATTTACCACACGAATTTTTATACCAGGTGGTTAATTCTGGAGTGTTGGAACAATATTACGAAATTGATCCTAAAAACTCTTGGATTGTTGCCGCTGCAGAGAAAAACTTGCCTATCGTTTGTCCAGGATGGGAAGATTCAACGACAGGTAACATCTTTACTTCTAATGTAATCAAAGGTAAATTAAATGTTCATACAGTGAAATCTGGTATCGAATATATGATTTACTTAACAGAGTGGTACCGTGCTAACTCTTCTGGTAAGGGTGTTGGTTTCTTCCAAATCGGTGGTGGTATCTCTGGTGATTTCCCTATTTGTGTTGTTCCGATGATGTACCAAGATTTAGAGTGGGAAGATGTTCCTTTCTGGTCTTACTTCTGTCAGATCTCTGATTCAACAACATCTTACGGTTCTTACTCTGGTGCTGTTCCAAATGAAAAAATCACTTGGGGTAAATTAGATATCGATACACCTAAATTCGTAGTTGAGTCTGATGCAACTATTGTTGCTCCTTTGATTTTCTCTTATATTTTGGGTAAATAATAAGAATATGTCGAATTTACTGACTACAGACCCCATTGCTTTACAGGCATTCATGTCCGAGACTATATTCGCGACGGCCGATGCTGTAGAAACTTTTTCGGGTCAGTCTGAATCGGTATCTTCACCTTTAAATCCTCAACAGGTTACTGCTCATCAGGAATCTGTTGAGGAATTTATATATCAAGGCTCTAAAGCAAAAGGAATTCTGTTTATCTTAAGATATCCCGCTTATCCTTACTTTTCTCCGGAAGCAGAGGAGGCATTTGTAAAGACAATTGGGGCGCTTAAGCTAACAGTTGCTGATGTTGCGGTTGTTAATTTGGCCAATGCACACAATCCAAATGACTTTAAGCGAATTATGTCATTTTTCACTCCTAAAAAGATTATTCTTCTAGGCGTTGAACCTTTATCATTAAAGTTGCCTGAGATTGCGCATAACTCCTATATGCACGGTCGTATTGCGACAGTCTTCAATACCTACAGTTTTGAAGAGATGTTTGCAGACATGGTTAAGAAAAAAGCTTTTTGGACTGAGTTTAAGTCATTAATTCAACATCAGAGCTAGTCTTTAGCTCGGATAATTAGCTGTTTTTTCTATTATATTTAATACATTTGAATAAAATCTTATTCGGATGATTGAACTTATTTTTGCGACTAATAATGCACATAAATTGGAAGAGGTGCAGGCTATTGTAGGAAAGAAATTCCTACTTAAATCTTTGGCTGATATTGATTGCCATGAAGATATTCCTGAAACAGGTGTTACTTTTCATGAGAATGCAAAACAAAAGACAGATTATTTAGTCAATAAATATGGATTAAATTGTTTCGGAGATGATTCTGGGTTGGAAATTGATGCATTAAATGGTGAACCAGGTGTGTATTCGGCCCGTTATTCTGGTAGCCGTGATATGGAAAAAAATATTAATTTGGTTCTAGAGAAGTTAGCAGGTATCGCTAATCGTACCGCTCGATTTAAAACAGTGATTTCACTTAACCTAAACGGTCAGCAACATTTTTTTGAAGGTAGTATTGAAGGCCACATTATTGATGAACGTAAAGGTGCGGATGGATTTGGTTATGACCCTATTTTTATACCAAATGGCTATAGTAAAACATTTGCGGAAATGACTGCAGACGAGAAAAATAGTATCAGCCACCGGGCAGTCGCTGTTCAGAAATTAGCCGCGTTTTTGAGTAATTAGAAATGAATATAAAACGAATATTTTTTAAGAATAAGAATTTTAAGTTTGGATATTATGTGAAAGCTAGTTTCCGGGAATATTCATTTTTGCCTTTGTTTCGATCCAAAAGAGTAGCAATGATCAACAATCTTTCTTCTTATGACCATGCTATAATTGATCGTCTGGCTTATTACAATAAACTAGATGAGATTCAAACAGTGGGCGAGGGTGCTTGCTACTTAAAGGATATGAAGAGACCTAAAAAAGGTTCAGTTTATTATTTTGATCTGAAAGAATATTTACGATATTTTGACGGTGATCTTCGAATAGATATGATTCCAGGTGATGTTGTTGATATTCCCAAAACACCTGCAATTGTGAAAAGCAGACCTATTGGAGGAAATAACTGCAATTCAGTATTGCTAAATATGGATAAAGTCAGGCATTTTAATTTTATCAAAGATGAGATTGCTTTTCGAGATAAAAAAAATATGTTGCTGGGACGCGCTACAGTTCAACAGGAGCACAGAAGCCGTTTTTTTCAGATCTATTTTGATCATCCTCTGTGCGATTTAGGAGATGTCTCTAAAAAGAATCAACATAAAGGCTGGTATAAACCTGCGATTTCAATAACAGAACATCTACATTATAAATTTATACTGGCCTTAGAAGGAAATGATGTGGCGACCAATTTAAAATGGGTGATGTCATCAAATTCTATTGCCGTAATGCCAATTCCAAAGTTTGAAACTTGGTTTATGGAAGGGTTATTGATCCCTGATTATCATTATATACATATCCAAGATGATTATTCGGATTTAGAAGTGAAATTAAATTATTATATCGAAAATCCGGAAAAGGCAGAAGAAATCATTAAGAATGCACATCAGTTTGTTAAACGGTTTGAAAATCAGATGGTAGAAGATCTGGTTTCTGTCCTGGTATTAGAAAAGTTTTTTATAAAAACTGGTCAAAGAGCAGTATTATAGCAGTGAGTGTTGCTTTTCAATCTAGCCAGCTGCAAATCGATGTTAATTTAATCAAGCGAACGCTAGAATAGTCTATTTTTATTTTTTTTCAAAGTAGATTGTAATAGAGCTAAAAATTTAGGAGAAAAACTATGTTAATCGATATTCAGCATCTTCATACATCTTCGCTCGAAGATGATTTTCAATCAGCTTTATATCAGATTTTTATGTTCGAAAATTCGGCGAAATTTTCGGTTGATTTTTCAAATTATTCCAGCGCGGCTTATAGTTTGGTTTTTTTATCTCCTTATCAACATCTCCAGTGGCAGGGGACAACACCGGCTTCCATTATTAAATTGGAGTTCCATGGTGATTTTTACTGCATTGAATATCATAAAAAGGAAGTTGCTTGCAATGGTTTATTATTTAACAATATCTACTTAACACCATTTGTGACTATTTCTCCGATTTTATTTACTGAAATAAAAACAATTTTTAATAAAATTGAAGTGGAGAAAGATGGAGGAAGTCCATTTTCTGAATCTGTATTGAAATCTTATCTACAACTTGTTTTGGCTCTTTGCAGTAAGGAAAAATCTCTTCAGCTTGTTCATACCGATGTTTATCAGAACGAATTGACAGTTAGTCTAAAATTTCAAGAACTGTTGGAGTCTGCTTTTCTTTTAGAGAGATCGGTGCAATTTTATGCACATGAACTTGCTCTTGGAGTAGATTCATTCAGCAAAAAGGTTAAAAAAGAATTGGGAAAATCTCCTTCCCAATTGATCCAGGATCGTGTTGTTCTTGAAGCAAAAAAAATGTTGCATCTGACATATTTATCTGTCAAAGAAATAGCTGCAAAACTTCAGTTTGAAGATGAGTTTTACTTTAGCAGGTATTTTAAGAAGAATGTTGGTATTTCTCCTTCAGGTTTTCGAGAGCGTGTAGGGATCTCCATTGTGGCTAAATAATCTATTGAATTTACCGATTTGTCCATGTCATAGCTGATTTATTAAATGGAAATTTGTAGCTATATCAAATATAGACAACTATGTACAGATTTATTTCTTTTCTAGCGGGACTACAAAATCAATTTATTAATTTTTTACGTTTTGCAGTCTTTCTGGTGATGGCATGGATAGGTGGTTTAAAGGCATTTCAGTACGAAGCTGATGGTATTGTTCCTTTTGTAGCCAATAGTCCTGTTATGTCTTTTTTTTACAGCAAGAAGGCACCAGAGTATCAGCAGTATAAAAATCCTGAAGGTAAAACTGTTCAAAAAAATGTGGATTGGCATAATGAAAACAGGACATATCTATTTTCTTATGGCTTGGGAGCGGTTATTGTCGGAATTGGATTTTTTGTTTTATTGGGTATATGGTTCCCGAAAATAGGATTGCTTAGTGGTGTTTTGACATTTGGGATGTCCCTCGTGACTTTATCATTCTTGATTACCACGCCAGAAACATTTGTGCCAAATTTAGGTGGTGATTTTCCGACACCTCGCTATGGATTTCCCTACCTTTCCGCAGCAGGGCGTTTGGTTATAAAAGATATTATTATGTTGGCAGCAGGTCTTGTGATCGCTGCGGATAGTGCTAAGTGCTTGTTGGTTTCCAAAAGACATTAACTTATTTGAAGATCATCAACAATGCGGTATTACTGATAGGCCGCATTGTTGATGATCTTTTAATTAAATCTTACTTTTTGATCGGTTCTTTATTTGGAGAAACTGCTTTAATAAGAGTGCTATCTTGTACGGCCTGCAATTTTTCTCCTGGAGCCTTACTATCCATTTTCTGAATTTCCCGCTTAGGCGTAGTTTGTTTTTTAACTTCTTCTTGAGGCTTTTCCTCCGGTTCGCTTTCTATATTCTTAATTGTTTTCTCTTTAGGTTTTCCCTCTTTGTTTTCAGCCTCGGGAACTTTAATCTCGTCTTTTGCAACAGATCGTTTTCTATTGAGTAAATCTTCTTTTGACTTCGGTCTATCTTCCGGCCTCCAGATAAACCCCGGTAGAAATTCTTTTTCTTGCGTTAACTGGGCAATTGGGTAGACTTTACCATCAACTTTTCTAATGGAAACATACTCTTTCAATTTATTGTTTTCCATATAAATTTTAATGCGGCTGCTGCGATCATGGAATAATTCTGTTGCTACATTGGTTTCTTCATTGACGACATAAATGATGTTTTCGGCATTTCCATCAACGAACATCCGCTCTAAACTGTTTTTATCAAAAAATCCGGTTATTTTACGGCCTTTTAACTGATTGTATTTAGCTGAGTCCAAAGTTGCATTTACCATAAAAGCATTACCTACAATTAACGTATTGTCCAGTTTCTGATTCACAAATTGCAGAAAAATCGTATCACCGGATATTTGAGATTTCTCTGCCCAGATCATCGGTTTTCCCATTAGCCTGAACATAGAATCTGCCATACCATAGTAAACAGAATCTGCTACAGCTTGAAAATCGGATTTAAACATGCGCACATTATGGTATGCTTTGACAATACGGGTTTTTGCTGTGTCGGGTGGAGCTGCAGGTTTTTCATGATTGTTTTTCGCAGCTTTAAGAGCTTTATTAAAAATCTGATCACTATAATCTGCTTTTGGGACGACTGCATTTTTTCGCAAAATACTGTCAGCCTTACTATTTTTCTCTAATTCAAAACGATTTAAATCTTTTACAACAGGCTTTGCTGTTGTTTTTTCAGTATTTGGACTTGCTTTTTTAGGCTCCTGTTTGGTTTTTTCTTTTAAAACAGCTTTCTTGTCTTTAATTTTCTGTTGAGGTGCATCGTTATTGATTTCCTTTTTTCCTAACGTATCACCTTGCTGCTGTAAAGAATCTAAACCTGCTGTAAAATCGGTATCCGTACTATCATTATCGTCTCCATAATCTTCATCTACCTCCACATCGAGCTCACCACCGTCACGGCTTAGTTTGAAGTTTTTGGGTATATAGGTGCTTCGGAGAATCATTTTTGAGAACAGGGTATCTGCAGTCATAAATATAGAATCCATCTGTACAGAGTCCTTAGGTACTACTACAGGATCTAATTTGACTAGTTTATTCTCTCCCTTGTTATCATCTTTTGGGACAACTTCTTCTTTAACCTTTTTATCTTCTTTTTCTTTCTTCTTTACCTCTTTTTTGTTGGACGGATTGGTTTTTGTATTTCCAGTATTTGTTGAATCACTTTGCGTACTATCTTTTTTGACGACAGAGATGATCAAGGGCTTGTCGGTCATTGTGATGGATTCATCCGACTGTCGATATAATCCTTTGTCCCCATAGGCATAAAACTTATCGGTCGTGTCGACAAATACAACATTACGGATCGCTTCTCCTTCTCCGGTTCGTCGGTCATAATGCAACGTATCTCCTTTTAGCATTTTACTGCCTTCGGTATATAGATTTTTCTTTGTGAAGTTTGCTACGCCGGTATTGGTATTATAATCTCCTTTTTCTGTATATAGATTTTCCCCTTTATTCCCTTTGATATTGGTAGGGGTATAGAAGTAAGTCATACTGCTAGGCGAATTATACTTCATTGAATCCGTGTATATTTTGACATTTGGTGTGCGTACCACGACTTTTTTATTGAAAAAGGCATCTTGCGTATTTTCGAAATAAGTCGCATTGGTACTCGTAATGGTATCTGTGCCACTAGTGATACGGCCGCCACCATAATAATTTCCTATACTGCTTCTCATGTTGTACTGCAAATGATTGGTCGTAAGTATGGAAGACCGACTGACCATACGGACGTTTTGCGTTAGCGTTGCATTTTGTGAAGCCGCATCGTAGTGAAGTTTATCCGCGAATATTTGAGTCCCGGTAGGCTGTGTAATGATAACATTGCTGTAAGCTTCAAAAAACTGTCGTCCTATTTCGTCTTTATGTAAATAACCGCTATCTGCAGATAGTGTCGATCCTTTGTGTTCAAACACTGGGCGATAAAACATGGCATTATTAGACATGCCAGTTATCATATTTGAAGATGACAATAAACGGAGTTCATCTTGCTGTTGTGCTGATGCTAGCATGAGGCCCAGGGCCATAAATATAAAGGACAAAAAGTATTGTTTCACAGAGACAAAAATATGTATTTTAATTGAACTTGTTGATTAATGGTAATTTTTCATTTAAACAAATATATGCTCAAAAAATATACATTATCTTTGATATATGAATTTGCTGGAAAGATTAACATTTTTTATCAAAGATAACAGCCTTTTTGAGGCTGATGATAAGATCTTGTTGACAGTGAGCGGTGGACGCGATTCGATGCTTTTGACTTTTTTATTGGCAAAGGCCGGTTATCAGATAGCTATTGCTCATTGTAATTTTAAATTACGTGGTGCAGAATCTGATCTGGATGAGTGCTTGGTTCGGGATTTCGCTGAAGCGCATGGTATCCCTTTTTATGTGAGGCATTTCGATACAGAGCAGATAGCTTCCGAAAGAGGAATTTCTATACAGATGGCTGCACGCGAACTGCGGTACTCCTGGTTTGAAGAATTAAGAGAAGCGTTAAGTTTTGATAAAATAGCTGTTGCACAGCATTTGAATGATCATATTGAAACGGTGCTGTTAAATCTATCCCGTGGAACAGGCCTTCAAGGCCTACAGGGCATTCAGGCAAAACGCGACCGCCTGATTCGTCCATTACTGTTTCTTAAAGCAGAGGAAGTATTGCATTATGTCCAGGAATATCAGATTCCATACCGTGATGATCAATCCAACTTTTCGACGAAATATGCGCGTAATAAAGTACGTATCGACATCATTCCGCAATTTAAAAAAATGCAACCTGATTTTGAACGTATTTTTGAACAGAACATTGCTCACTTCAAAGAAAGCTATGCTTTGTTGCAACAATTCATAACACCCCTTCGTAATGACCTTTTTATAAAGGAACAAGAAGCTTGGATTATTGAAAAGGAAAAGCTTCGGAAGCATATAACGGATCTTCCCCTGTTGTATGAATTATTTTCACCATTCTGTTTTAGTAAAAGTGTGCTGACCGATCTCCAATCTTGTTTTGATAAGGAATCAGGTCGATTGTTTCAATCTGAGGGATACGATCTGTTACTTGATCGCGATTTTTTGATTATTCGTGAAAAAGAGTATAAGCAGGAAGATGAAACCATTATTACTTCAGAAACTAAATCTGTATCTTGGAGAAATTATAGTTTTTGTTGTGATTATAGTCATGATGTTTCTATTGTTCGGGATAAGCAGATTGCAAAAATAGATGCTAATCTTCTGATTTTTCCTTTGACGCTAAGAGCTTGGAAAACGGGTGATTATTTCTATCCTTTGGGAATGACAGGACGTAAAAAATTGAGTGATCTTTTTAATAATTATAAGGTGAATGTTTTTGAAAAGGGAAATGTTCCAATTTTAATAAACGGTAACGGCGATATCATCTGGGTAGCAAACTTTCAACTTGATAATCGATATAAAATAAGTGGAAATACAAATAAAGTGTTTATTTTAAGCTGTAAATAACATGATAAAAGAAGGACTTCTATATACTGAAAATCAATATTTGGGACGGGACCGTGTTTGGATAAGTGTACGTCTGGTTCTGGCCTTGTTTTGTTTTACAGCTGTTTATCTCAACATAGATCAATTACTTTCCAGTCAATTGTTTTTTTTAGTCGGAATAGCGATCATTATTACCTCTGTAGTCATGATGTATCTATTGCTGTATCGTATCGAAGTTTTTGAAGGAAAGGTGATGTTGAGTGGCTTATGGACTACGCGCTTAGTTAAAATTGAATTGAGTTCAATTGTTAAGGTGGAAAAAAAACCATTTAGTAAGTTTTTCTTCAATAATCCTGTTTATAATCTACATATTAATGGTAAGATTAAGTTTTATGCAGGTGGGAAAGATGCGGTATGGTTAACAGATAAAGATGGTCTGGTGTACGTAATTGGTACGCAACGTCAAGAGGAATTATTTCGTGCAATTGAGACAGCAAAGTCCAAAACGAACCCTTAAAAATTGTTAAATCGAATATACTGACATTTTTAAGACAACTGTTTTGAACGAGATTCTTTATTTTTGATTAAAATGACAACGAATATAAAGTTATGGCAGGATTATTAAAATTTTTATTGATTGCATTCGCTGTATGGTATTTAGTTAAATTCTTAATTCGATTAATATTACCATTTGCAATGCGTAAGGCTGCAGAAAAGCTTATGAAAAAAGCGCAGCAACAAGGTGGCTCTACCTATACCAATGGTGGTGGCTCGTTCCATTATGAAACATTTGGTCAAAATAATAACAGTTCACAATCAGCTCCAAAAACAGATGGTCGTATATCGGTAGATTATGTTCCACCTAAACAAGAGTCAAAAAGAAAAGTGGCTGACAATGCTGGTGAATTTGTGGATTTTGAAGAAATAAAATAGATGAGTTGCTACGCTAAATAGCGTATCTTTGTGCTATGTGGTTGCGTCAGCTTTCAGTTTTAAATTTTAAAAATTATTCAGAGTCTTCTTTAGAATTCTTACCGGAGGTAAATGCTTTTGCGGGGGATAATGGTGTTGGTAAAACCAATCTTTTGGATGCTATACATTATCTTTCCCTATGTAAAAGCTATTTTAATCCCATCGACTCCCAACATATTAAACAGGGCCAAGACTGGTTTATGTTGCAGGGTTCATTCGAAAAAAACGAATTTCAAGATGTTATTTCCTGTAGCATCAAACGTAATCAAAAGAAACAATTTAAGAAAAATAAAAAGGATTATCCTAGATTGGCTGATCATATTGGTCAGTTTCCTTTGGTAATGATCTCTCCTAATGATACCCTAATTATTACTGATGGCAGTGAAGAACGCCGTAAATTTATCGATAATGTCATCTCGCAGACAGATAATAAATATCTGGATACGCTTATTATTTACAATAAAATCATTGCCCAGCGTAATATGCTACTAAAGCTGGCCAAACAAAGTGGGGTATTGGATCTTGGTCTTGTTGAAGTGCTAAACATGCAACTCGATGAAGTTGGTACTGTCATTTATAATAAACGTATTGCTTTTATGGCTGAATTTCAGCCGGAATTTGATCGGCATTACTTATACCTGACTGAAAATGCAGAGACTGTCCAGCTTGTCTATGAATCTCCTTTGATGGAAGATTCATTTTTGAACATTTTGGAAAAGAACCTGGAACGCGACCGGGCACTGGAGAGAACCACAGTGGGTATACATAAAGATGATTTAATTTTCACCATCCACGGAGGTATGCCCTTGAAAAAATTTGGTTCTCAGGGTCAGCAAAAATCATTTTTAATTGCACTAAAATTAGCGCAGTATTCCTTTTTTCAACAAAAGAAAGGCTTTAAACCACTATTGCTTTTGGATGATATTTTTGACAAATTGGATGATAAACGTACGCACAAATTGATGCAGATGGTATCTGATGATGAATTTGGTCAAATTTTTCTAACAGATACAGATGCAAAAAGAATTAAACGAATTTTTGATGCGATTGCCAGTCCAGTGCGTATCTTTGACATAGCAGGAGGTGAAGTTTATGTATAATAAGAAGTATAAGGGCGGATTGGAATATATTCGTTCGAGTGATGATATCACAATAAAAGAGGCGATTGACCGTCTTTTGGATGCTTACAAATTGAAACGTAAATTTGAAGAAACTTCTATTCTGGCAGTATGGCCAACATTGATCGGTAAAGCTATTGCCAATCGGACAAAACAGATCTATATTAAAGACAAAAAACTCTTTGTAAAGGTCGAGTCTGCTGTAATTAAAAATGAACTTGTTTTAATGCGCAGGCAGATATTGGGACGAGTCAATGAGCATGTTGGTCACGTCATCGTTGAAGAACTTGTCGTTTTATAATTTAATTCTCAAATCTTCAGTATTAGGAGATGAATACATTTTTTCAAGATCAAATTGCGAAGCTTTTTGATGTTTCCCCCAATAATCTGACCACCATATTATCTTCTTTTGTCGAAGAGGATCTTTTAAAAGGAACATATTTTTTAGAGCACGGTAAACGCTGTGATCGATTGAGTTTTATTCAGTCGGGTATTGTCCGCGTGTTTAAAGAAAATGCTTCAGGCGAGGTTACGCAATGGATAGGGCAGGAGGGGTACTTCGTTACTGACTTATCTTCGTTTCTTTTTGATGAGCCTGCTAGATGGAGTATTCAGGTCTTAGAGGATACGAAGTTACTTTCCATTTCTAAGCAGGATTATCTTTTATTTGAACAGCAGATCCCTGATTGGAACCGGTTGGAAAAAAGATTTATAGCGAAATGTTTTTTACAATTGGAAGAGCGCATATATAACTTTATAGCGCATACGGCAGAAGAACGCTATCATTTATATTTTGAACAGCATAAAGCGCTGTTTAACCGAGTGCCGCTTCAATACATTGCGTCTGTACTGGGTATGTCTCCAGAAACATTGAGCCGAATAAGAGCAAAAATTAATTCTTGATAAAAGTCAAGTGTATGGTTATTTGAATATACTAGTTTTGGTATATGAAAGCACATATCGAACAGACAATTACTATTAATACATCAATCGAATTAGTTTGGAATGTATTAGCTGATTTTAATAGTTACTCTATCTGGAGCCCTACAATTAAGAATTTTTTTTCTATTCCAAGCGTTGGAGAAAGATCGAAGGTTAGATTGGAACAGCCTGATGGACCAAGTATGACCATGAATCCGATATTTTTAGTTATCAATCCTCAGGAGGAGCTTCGTTGGAAGGGCAGTCTTTTTATTCCAGGTTTGTTCGATGGCGAACATTATTTTATACTAGAAAAAAAATCAGATCATGAAACAGTTGTGACTCAAGGTGAATACTTTTCAGGAGTGTTGGTTTATTTTTTTCGAAAAATGATTTATGGTGTAACCTCCAATGGTTTTAAGTCTTTTAATGAAGCTTTAAAGAAACAGGTGGAGAATAGGAATATCTTATAGATATTCCTCTAAGTTTCCTTTGCCAGCTCTGATAACTTCAAATTCGCCCTCTGTAAGGTCAACTACTGTAGAAGCAACATTATCACCATAACCACCATCAATTACTAAATCGACTAGATTTTCATATTTTTCATGGATCAATTCTGGATCTGTTGAATACTCTAGAATGTCATCTTCATCTCGAATTGAGGCTGTAACAATGGGATTACCAAGCACACGTACGATTTCGCGTACGATATTATTATCAGGAACACGGATACCCACTGTTTTCTTTTTGGAACTTAATAATTTTGGAACTTGACTGCTGGCATTAAAGATAAATGTAAATGGACCTGGAAGGGCTTTTTTTAATACTCTAAAAACGGTTGTATCAAATGGTTTGGTATACAAAGATATATCTGTCAAGTCATAGCAAATAAAGGATAGATTGGCTTTATCTGCCTTTAATCCTCTAATTTCACAAACTTTTTCTATTGCTTTCTGATTTGTAATGTCGCATCCTATACCATAAACCGTATCGGTGGGGTAGATGATGACTCCACCTTTTTTTAGAACGTCAACAACTTGCTGTATTGACTTTTCATTGGGGTTATTATCGTAAATTCGGACTAACATAATGTTGAGATATAGTACTAAATTACAAATTATTTATAGATAAAAGAAAAACGGTCAAAACTGGATATGTTTTGACCGCTTGCTATCGTATTGTTATCGATTAAAATTCTGCGTTGTTCGGTGTACGAGGGAACGGAATAACATCTCTAATATTGGTCATTCCTGTTACAAATAATACCAAACGCTCGAATCCTAGTCCAAAACCGGAATGCGGAGCTGAGCCATAACGACGTGTATCTAAGAACCATTCCATTTCTTCCGCAGGGATGTTGACTTCAGCCATACGTGATAATAACTTATCTAAGTTTTCTTCACGTTGTGACCCGCCCACCATTTCACCGATTCCCGGGAAAAGAATATCCATCGCGCGTACTGTTTTGTGTCCATTAGCATCTACATCATTTTGCTTCATATAAAATGATTTGATCTCCGCTGGATAATCAATCAGGATCACCGGTTTTTTATAATGTTTCTCTACTAAATAACGTTCATGCTCGGACTGTAAATCAGCTCCCCATTCATCAATTAAGTATTTAAATTGTTTCTTTTGATTTGGTTTACTGCGCTTCAATATGTCGATCGCTTCTGTATAGGTTACGCGTTCGAAATCATTATTCAGTACAAACGTTAATTTATCTATTAGATTTAATTCTGCTCTTTCTGCCGCAGGTTTATTTTTCTCCTCTTCTAATAAACGTGTTTTTAAAAATTCAATTTCTTCAGGACAGGTATCCAGCGCATACTTGATGACATACTTCAACAAATCTTCCGCTAAATCCATATTATCTTCCAACTCATAAAATGCCATTTCTGGTTCAATCATCCAGAATTCTGCTAAGTGACGGGTTGTATTAGAATTTTCAGCTCGGAAAGTTGGACCAAAGGTATAGATATTCCCAAGGGCCATAGCCGCTAATTCACCTTCTAATTGTCCTGATACGGTTAGATTAGTAGATTTACCAAAAAAGTCTTCTTTAAAATCAATATCACCATTTTCTGTACGTGGAATATTGTTAAGATCTAATGAAGTTACACGGAACATTTCACCAGCACCCTCTGCATCAGAACCAGTAATAATTGGCGTATGCATGTACACAAAATCTTTGTCATTGAAGAATTTGTGAACAGCAAATGCTAAGGCATTACGTACTTTAAAGACAGCATTGAATGTCGTTGTACGGAAACGTAAGTGAGCGATTTCACGTAAAAATTCTAAGCTGTGTTTTTTAGGTTGCAAAGGATATTTTTCAGCATCTGAATCACCTAAGATCGTCAACTCATTTACTTTGATCTCAACTTTTTGACCTTTACCTTGTGATTCAATTAAATTTCCTTTTACGCGTAATGCAGCACCTGTTGTGATCCTTTTTAATAAAGCATCGGGTGTGTTTTCGAAATCAACTACTGCTTGGATGTTGTGAATGGAAGATCCATCATTGATTGCTATAAATTGATTGTTTCGGAAAGTTTTAACCCATCCTTTAACAATAACTTCATGCCCAAATTCAGTGGCATTTAATAATTCTTTTATACGTGTATGTTCCATTTTTATTGTGGCATTTCAAATCAGGTCTAAATAATAGATCAGGATCTTATTTTTTTGTATGAAACTCAAAAATAGGGTATAATTTATAAAAATCCTTTATTTATTTAGAAATATTCGGTATTTGTTTTAATTAAAAAAGCCTCTGAGATTTTCAGAGGCTTTTGATATTGTTTTAAAGGGAAGATTATCCTTTTAATACTTTAGTTACTAATTCAGCAGCTTCTTGTAATTGAATTGCCGAATAAACTTGTAAGCCTGAATCATCAATTAATTTTTTCGCTTCAGCAGCATTTGTACCTTGAAGACGTACGATAATTGGCACAGGAATATTCCCGATTTCATTATAAGCATCGATTACACCTTGCGCAACACGGTCACAACGAACGATACCACCGAAGATGTTAATTAAGATTGCTTTTACATTTGGATCTGATAAAATGATATTGAAACCAGCTTTTACCGTTTCAGCATTTGCAGTACCACCTACATCTAGGAAGTTAGCAGGCTCACCACCAGCAATTTTGATGATATCCATAGTTGCCATTGCAAGACCAGCACCATTTACCATACAACCTACGTTACCGTCAAGTTTTACATAGTTTAAGTTAGATTTACCAGCTTCAACTTCTGTAGGATCTTCTTCCGTTACATCACGTAATGCTGCATAATCCGGGTGACGGTATAATGCGTTCTCATCTAAGTCTACTTTCGCATCTACAGCTAAGATTTTATCATCAGATGTTTTTAATACAGGATTGATTTCGAACATAGAAGAATCTGTTGAATCGTATGCTTTATATAAAGCAGCAACGAATTTCACCATTTCTTTATGTGCACCACCAGTTAAGCCTAAGTTGAAAGCAATTTTACGTGCTTGGAAACCTTGTAAACCAACTTTAGGGTCGATTTCTTCTTTGAAGATTAAGTTTGGAGTTTTCTCTGCTACTTCTTCAATATCCATTCCACCTTCTGTAGAATACATAATGATATTACGACCTTTAGCACGGTCTAATAACACAGATACATAAAATTCTTTAGTTTCACTTTCACCAGGATAGTAAACATCTTGAGCAACTAATACTTTATTTACTTTTTTACCTTCAGCGCCAGTTTGAGGAGTTACTAATTGCATACCGATGATATCTGTAGCACGTTGTGATACTTCTTCTAGGTTTTTAGCTAATTTAACGCCACCACCTTTACCGCGACCACCAGCATGAATTTGAGCCTTGATTACAACCCAGTCAGAATTGTATTCTTCTTTCAATTTTTTAGCAGCTTCTACAGCTTGCTCTGGAGTTTCAGCAACAATACCTTCTTGTACTCTTACGCCAAAACTTTTAAGTATTTCTTTTCCTTGATATTCGTGAATGTTCATTGCAAAAATGTTTGTGTTGTAAAAGTATTATTTTTTAAGTGAATGGTCAAGTTCTGAAGCATAAATTTAGCTTAAATTGACTTTTATTATATACTACTTGGCGGATATGGAGTTAAAAGGTCTTGATTTATTCAAAGGTTTTGTTCATAAAAAATATTTAACTTTGTCATATGATGTTACAAGCCAAAAGTATTTTCAAATCATACGGTCCTTTACCTATATTAAAAGGGGTGGATATAGAAGTTGCAAAGGGTGAAATTGTGAGTATTGTTGGAGCTTCTGGAGCTGGAAAAAGTACGCTTCTTCACATTTTAGGGACCTTGGATTTAGCAGATAAGGGGGAACTGTATATCAATGGAACCAACATCAGTGCACTGAATGCAAAAAAACTGAGTGCCTTTCGCAATGAACATATCGGGTTTGTTTTTCAGTTCCATCACCTACTTCCAGAATTTACGGCTTTGGAAAATGTGTGTATCCCAGCATTTATTAAAGGTGTGGGGCGCAAAGATGCAGAAGTTCGTGCGATGGAGATATTGGATTTATTAGGTGTAGCACATCGGGCTAGCCATAAGCCGACTCAAATGTCTGGTGGAGAACAACAACGTGTATCTGTTGCTCGTGCCTTAATTAATAACCCTTTTATTATTTTGGCAGATGAACCTTCAGGAAATCTAGATTCTGAAAATGCTACTGCATTACATCAGTTGTTTTTTGACCTAAGGGATAAATTTGAACAAACTTTTGTAATCGTTACTCATAATGAAGAGCTGGCACGTATTTCGGACCGTACTATTCATATGCGTGATGGAATTGTGATCGTATAGTATGTATACAGTCATTATAAGTCACTTAGAATACATAAACCGCGATAAATGTATTGCTCATAAGAACTTTATCGCTTAAAAAAACACTTTATTCTGATGAAAAAAAGAATACTAATAACCTTTGGAACTAGAGGGCTTGGGCAACGTATTGCAAAGCTATTAGGGGATGAATTTGAAATCTTTTTTGCGAGTTCTGAGGAGATTCCTTCACTGTTATTAAATTCAGGCAAGTATTTTAAATTGCCTGCGGGGTTAATGCCAACCTATGCTCACGAAGTATTAAAAATAAGTTTAGATCATCAGATTGACTATGTCCTGCCTTTGGGAGGTTATGAATTTGAACCTCTAGCCGTGGCCAAAATTTTATTTGAAGAATATGATATTAAGGTAATTGTTCCAACTCAGGATGTTTTACAAGATTACTATGTGATTGAAAATCCACCAAAAGAATTATCACTTGCTTTATTAGTTGATGGTAAGTCATTGATTGATGATTTTACAACTGAACATCCTGGACTGGATGGTTTGTTTGTGGTATCGGATTCAGGTGATGATTTTGCCTTATGTGCTGTTTCAAAAGATTAATTGTTTTATGTTAAGATATCAAGATTTCCCAACGGATAAAAAGGTATTTATTTTTGAACTGGATGACGTTATTTATCCAAAACGGGACTATTTATTACAGGTATATTATCTTTTTGCTAATTTTCTTGAATTTACAGAGACCTTTCCTCCTCAGGCTGATTTGGTTACATTTTTTAAGAATCATCTAGATAGTCAAGGAGAAGATATGATCTTTGAACATGCTGCCGAAGTTTTTCATTTTGATTTAAAGTATAAAGAGCATTTCGAAAGATTATTTGTTAATGCTGTTTTACCCGTTAAATTATTGATGAAAGATGGTATTCCAGAATTATTAACAGCTATTGTTAATGCAGATAAACAGATCTGTATTTTGACGAAAGGGAATCCGCTTATGCAGTTGAATAAAATAAAACATATGGAGTGGGGGCCTTTGGCATCTAAATTAAAGGTTTATTTTGTGGATGAGTTAAAATTCCGCAATTTGGAGCCTCTCGATTATATAGCTGATGAGCTACAAATAGCTAAAAATGATTTTATATATCAAGATTGTTAGTTTTTCGATTTAGCCATTGATTATCAGTTGTTTAAATTTATGTAATTAATTGCTTTTTTCTAAAATTAAACTCTAATTCTAAAAAATATGCTAAAAAATGTTATATTTATCAGAATGTAAATTTAGTGAGATTCGACTATGAGTATACAAGGAGATAAACCAACAACAATTAAGGAAATAGCGAAGAAGCTGAAAATTTCACCCTCTACTGTATCTCGAGCGTTGAATGACCATCCAAGTATTGGATTAGTGACGACCATGCGTGTGAAAAAAGTTGCTGAGGAATTGAATTATGAGCCTAACCAAACGGCGATATTTTTTAAGCAACGCAAAACTTTTACAATCGGTGTTTTATTACCAAGTCTATCTGAACCATTTTTCTCTTCTGCAATTAGTGAAATTGAAAATGTTTCCAACGACCGTAAGTATACCGTGATCATGGGGCAATCTTTGGACGATGCCGAAAGAGAAGAGAGAATTTTGAAAACCTTTAAAAGCCATCGTGTTGATGGTGTTTTAATGTCAGTAGGTAAAAATACCACAAATCTTGAGTTTCTTGAAAAGCTAGAAAATTCTGGAACACCAATTGTATTCTTTGACTGTGTACCCGATATTCCTAAAATTAATAAAGTTGAAAGTGATCTAGCAACGGGTATGAACGAAGCTATTGATGCTTTCGTTGCTCGGGGTCATGCTAAAATAGCACTTATTAATGGTCCACAATTGCTTCCTGCAAGTGAAGAACGCAAAAATTCCTTTTTATCCGCTTTGAAACGTAATGGCTTGGACTATGATGAAAAGTATATTGTGAATACGGATTTAACGACTGAGGGAAATGAGGCTGCTATGGAGAAACTATATGCCTTACCGGAAAGGCCTACAGCAGTTGTGTCTTTTAATGACTTTGTGACTTTAGATGTTATGAAGGCTGCCCGAAACAGAGGTCTGGTTCTTAATCATGATATTCACTTTATTAGTTATGCTAATTATCCTCTCTGGAAATATATGGAAAATCCTCCAATGGGATGTATTGAACAATTTCCAGGAAACCAAGCTAAGAAAGCAGCTGAGATTTTATTTGAAAAAATAAATAATCCTGATCTTGCTCCACAACAGATTGTATTTAAGTCAAGATTGATTATGTAATCATTCTTTTAACATAAAATAGAAAGGGCTTATCATTATGATAAGCCCTTTCTATTTTATGTTGTCCGTTACCGTTATAAGTGTATCACTTCATCGTAAGCATCGGCACAAGCTTCCATAATAGCTTCACTCATAGTTGGGTGAGGATGGATCGCTTTAATCATTTCATGACCAGTTGTTTCTAATTTTCTTGCTACAACAATTTCAGCAATCAATTCCGTAACATTTGCACCGATCATATGAGCTCCTAAGAATTCACCGTATTTTGCATCAAAGATAACTTTTACAAAACCATCTTTTGCTCCGGAAGCAGATGCTTTACCTGAAGCAGAAAAAGGAAATTTACCTACTTTAACTTCGTAACCAGCTTCTTTTGCCGCTTTCTCAGTATAACCTACTGAAGCAATTTCAGGAGAACAATAGGTACATCCAGGGATGTTGTTATAGTCAATTGGTTCTACATGAAGACCTTTAATCGCTTCTATACATAAAATTCCTTCTGCTGAAGCAACGTGTGCAAGAGCTTGTCCTTTTACGATATCACCGATAGCATAAACGCCGTCGATATTTGTTTTATAATAATCGTCAACCACAACACGGCCACGGTCTGTTTTTACACCAACTTCTTCAAGACCTAGGTTTTCGATATTTGGCATGATACCTACTGCTGATAATACAACTTCAGCCTCGATAACTTCCATGCCTTTAGCAGACTTGATATTTACTTTACTTAAAGTACCTGAAGTATCAACAGATTGTACTTCAGATGAAGTTAAAATGTTAATGCCTTGTTTCTTTAAGCTTTTTTCTAATTGTTTTGATATTTCTTCATCTTCAACAGGAACGATTCTGTCCATGAATTCTACTACTGTTACTTTCGTACCAATTGCATTGTAGAAATATGCAAATTCGATTCCAATAGCTCCAGATCCAACAATCACAAGTGATTTTGGTTGTTTTGGTAATACTAATGCTTGTCTGTAACCGATGATCTTTTTACCGTCTTGTGGTAAATTTGGTAATTCACGTGATCTTGCACCAGTAGCTAAAATAGTATGTTTCGCGGTGTATTCTTTTGATGAACCATCTGCAGCTTTAACATCGATCTTACCACCGGTTTTAATTTTTGCAGTACCATTAATGACGTCAATCTTATTCTTTTTCATTAAGAATTGAATACCCTTGCTCATTCCATCTGCTACGCCACGACTTCTTTTTACAATAGCATCAAAGTCAGGCTCACCACCTTGTACATTAATACCATATTCAGCAGCATGATTTAAATATTCAAAAACTTGTGCACTTTTTAATAGAGCTTTCGTCGGGATACAGCCCCAATTTAGACAAATACCTCCTAAAGATTCGCGCTCGATGATAGCAGTTTTGAAACCTAATTGTGAGGCTCTAATGGCAGCAACATATCCACCAGGACCACTACCAATTACAATGATGTCGTAATTCATAAAATAATTATTGTGTAGTTGAATGCTCAATCTATTTCTGAATTTCTTGAGATTCAGAATAGCAAAGCTTATTCAAAAGTACGCATTTTTTCTGAATGTTATAAAATTGAGCGACATTATATTGGCAGATTTTAATAAGCGCACGTCATTTTAAAGATTAATATGTCAAAGGAAGGTCAAAGCATTCAGAAAAAATATCCATCTCACTAAATAATTCTATTTTTGGGATTACTTATTTTTAAATCAAGTTTTTATGCTCCGTATTTTTAGACAAATAGCACTTTGGGAAGCTGTTTCAACCATTTGTTTGTTTTTCTTTGCTATGCCGATGAAATATTTTTTTGAAACGCCCGAAGCGGTGAGAATTGCAGGCTCGATTCATGGCTTTTTTGTCGTCATATTTGTCATCATGTTGATCATGTGCACAGTAGAATATAAATGGAACTGGAAAAGACCATTGACTTATTTTGTCTTATCTCTAATTCCTATTGTAGGTTTCTGGGTAGAATTGGATGTGAAGAAGATTATTAATGGACAAAAGAAATAGAAAATAAAAAAGGATGATTTATTCATCCTTTTTTATTTTATCAATACCGACATAAGCATAAGTAATTTCGGTGCGTCCATGCGGTGTTGGTGTGCCTTCTTTATTAAGGTTGACAAAAACTAATTTGTCGATGGATAGAATTGTTTTTCTCGTAATTTTGTTGCGAACCTCACATCGCATCGTGATGGATGTTGTACCAAAATTAGTTGCTTCTATTCCTAATTCTATAATATCACCTTGTTGAGCCGAACTGACGAAATTGATTTCAGAAATATACTTCGTTACTACATGTGAATTGGCCAATTGCACAATTGCATAGATAACAGCCTCTTCATCAATCCATCTCAATAGGGTCCCCCCAAATAGTGAACCGTTAGGGTTTAAGTCTTCTGGTTTTACCCATTTTCTTGTATAGAAATTCATGTTTTATTTTGGGCTTGGTTTGTTGAAAAAGAAAGGGGAAAATTTTATTTTCCCCTTTTTAGTATTTTAAGCGTGAATTGCTCTATTCGAAGTTGCGGCTAACGCAGCTTCTTTTATTGCTTCCGTATATGTCGGGTGTGCATGGCAAATGCGACCGATATCTTCTGCTGATGCGCGATATTCCATCGCTACGACTGCTTCTGCAATCATATCAGCAGCTCTTGGTCCAATCATATGTACGCCAATAACTTCATCAGTTTCAGCATCAGCTAATATTTTTACAAAACCATCCGTATCCATCGAAGCTTTGGCACGACCAGAAGCTTTGAATGAGAATGAACCCGTCTTGTATTTAACACCAGCTTCTTTTAATTGTTCTTCTGTTTTACCTACAGAGGCAACTTCAGGCCATGTGTAAACAACACCAGGAATTAAATTATAATCGATATGTGGTTTTTGACCAACAATGCTTTCTGCTACGAAGATACCTTCATCTTCTGCTTTGTGCGCTAGCATAGCACCTTTGACAACGTCTCCAATTGCGTATACACCTGGGACGATTGTTTCTAAATGATCGTTTACTGTGATTTTTTTACCTCTTTCTTCAACAGTTATACCGATATTTTCTAAACCTAAATTATCCGTATAAGCAGTACGTCCTACAGCTACGATACAGTAATCACCTTCTAATGAGATGATTTCACCTTTAGGGTTTTCAGCTGTCACAGTTACAGTTTTACCTTTTGAAGTTGCTCCTGTTACTTTGTGGCCAGTATAGAACTCCATACCAACTGATTTTTTCAAAACGCGTTGTAATTCTTTACCTAAACCACCATCCATAGTTCCGATGATTGATTTTGCAAATTCTACAACAGATACTTTAGAACCAAGACGAGCGTAAACAGAACCCAACTCAAGGCCAATAACACCACCACCGATTACGATTAAGTGTTTAGGAATTTCTGTTAGATTTAAAGCTTCTGTCGAAGTAATAATTCTTTTTTTATCAACAGGTAAGAATGGTAAATAAGTAGGTTTCGAACCTGTAGCAATAATTACATTTTTACCTGTAATTTGCTCAGAAGTACCATCATCTTTTGTGATTTTAATGGTGTTCTTATCTACAAATGAACCAATTCCTTGGAAACTTTCAACTTTGTTCTTTTTGAACAGGTATGTGATACCTGCAGTATTTTGATTGATAACATCGTCTTTACGAGCAATCATCTTCTTAATATCAACTTTTAAATTGCTTAAGCTAATACCATGTGCTTCGAAAGAATGTGCAGCATTGTGGTAATGCTCAGATGAATCTAATAAAGCCTTTGAAGGAATACAACCTACATTTAAACAAGTTCCTCCAAAAGTGTTATACTTCTCAATTACAGCAGTTTTTAACCCTAATTGTGCACAACGGATTGCTGCTACATATCCGCCTGGTCCACTTCCAATTACTATTACGTCGTATTGCATCTATTACGTTTTAAATGTTTGAGCAAATTTAGTCATAATTAACATTATAGGAAATCTATTTTGTTAAAAACGTGTATAAATTTGAAATAGTAGTCTCGTTATAATGTCATAAAAAAAGGCATCCCTATTTAAGGAATGCCTCATTGAAATATTTCTGAATGATTATTCTGCAACAATCTTTCCTTGCATTACACCGTAATGTCCTGGAAAGCTACAGATGAAATCATAAGTTCCTTTTTCTAACGTGAAGGTGATTTTATCTGTTTCACCTGGACCTAATAATTTTGTATGTGCAATTACAGAAGAAAGTGCTGATTTAGGTACATATTCATCTGCTTGAGCACCAGCTGCTTCAGCGCCAAATGTCGCTAGGTCAGTTCCTGGTTTTAAAATGACAACATTATGCCCCATAGATTCTTTAGGCATAGTACCAGCATTCTTAAAATTTAACTCAACGCTCTCTCCAGCTTTTACGCGGAATAGGTTTTTATCATATTTCATTGCATCATTACCTTCTAAAGCTAATGTATTAGAAAGCTCTACATTCTCAATTCCAGGGATTTTTTCTGTTTCTGTTTCAGCAACCTCTGGAGTTGTTTGTTCAGTTGTTGAACTGGTTTCTTTTTTCGTTGAATCGCCACCGCAAGAAGCAAAGGCTACTGCTAAGGCAATAACTGGTAAAACAAATAATTTTTTCATTATGTTAATTATATTTTTACTAAAAATAAGGAAAATATTGCTTTTAATTGTATTTTTTGCGTAACATTTTTTCTATCATTTCATGTAGGTGGTTTGGATCGAAAGGTTTTCCAATCACATTGTTCGCTCCAGCATCAAGAGCTTCCTGTTGTTCTGCCTCAAGTACAGATGCGGATATCGATATGATGAGAATATTCGAAATTGCTGGATTATCATGCTGTCTGATTCTACGGATAGTCTCAAAACCGCTCATAATAGGCATATGTGAATCCATGAAAATAATGTCAAAATCTTCACTTTCTACCTTTTCAAGCGCGGCTTTACCATTATTAGCAGTCTTAATTTCACAGTTCCAAGTTCTGAGGATATTAGCAAGCATGAAACTATTCAATTCATTGTCTTCTGCCACTAGAATTTTTAAATTATCGAAACTTTTGAGTTCTGAGTATAGTATTTTTTCAGGTTTAGACTTTGTGACTGCATTTGTTCTGTCAAACCAACAGTCAAATGTAAATTCACTCCCTTTTCCATAAGTACTAACAGCAGTAACTTTTCCTCCTAACAATATGGAGAGTTTTTTCACAATTGCTAAACCAAGACCTGTTCCTCCAAATTTTTTCGTGATTCCATCCTCACCCTGTTCGAATGCAAAAAAGATTTTCTCCAAAGAATGTTCCGGTATACCTATGCCAGTGTCGGTAACTTGAAATTGTAGGTGAAGTTTTGAAACATTGCTATCAATTAAATTGATATTTAAAGTGATACTGCCTTCTGCAGTAAATTTGAAACTATTTGATATGAAATTGGTGAGAATTTGTTTTAATCGCAATGGATCTGCTAAGAAAAAACTATCTATTTTTTCATCGATATAAATAGAAAAATTTAGACCTTGATGAATCGCTTTATGTACAAATAGATTTTTGAGGTCGTCTGTTATATCATGTACGGAGGTGGGTTCAATTTCTAGTTTCATCATTCCGGAATCAAATTTGGAAAGATCTAAAATATCATTTACGATATTAAGTAAATTGAGCGATGCACTATTTAACTTATTGACCCAATCTTGTTGTTCAAGTGAAAGCGGTGAGTTTTTTAACATTTGAGCGATTCCCATCACACCATTGATTGGTGTTCTAATTTCATGACTCATATTTGCTAGAAAAGTTTCTTTGGATTTTCGGGCTAATTCTGCCTCTTCCTTTGCTCGTATAAGTTCTTCTTTGGAGTTCTCTAAAGCCTGATTTTTTTCTTTAATCTCGTTTTGAGTTTGCACCTGCTGAATAAAGGATTTTACTTTAGCAATGGTGATTTCAGGACTTAGGGGTTTATAAAGGTAGTCGACAGCACCACTGTTCAATCCTTGAATGAGATATTTTTCCTCTTTAGATATAGCCGTAACCATGATGGCAATAATGTGGCTGGTTTTCGGATTATGCTTGATAAGCTCCACAAATTCGAACCCATTAATGTCTGGCATTTGTACATCAACCAATGCAATATCAATGTTTTGTTTATAGCAGATGCGAAGTGCTTCATTAGGATCTTGACTACTGATAATATTGATACCTACAATATCATTTAATAATGCTGTAAGGCTAATGAGATTTTCAATTTTATCATCAACTATTAATAAGTTTATATTCTTCATTATACTAGTCCATTTAAATGATCAATGTACTTTACAATTTCTTCTGTTGTATAAATATGATGTTGAGCATGTAAATTGATAGCGGCTTGAGGCATTGTAGGAACTTCTGCAGAATCTGGATGTTGTACTATACATATTCCGCCCCTATTTTTAATTGCTAATAAGCCTTTTGCACCATCTTGATTCGCTCCCGAAAACAAAATTGCAATACAGTTCTCTTTATAAACTTCGGATGCTGATTCAAATGTGACATCAATCGAAGGCCTTGAAAATTGGACGGGTTCTGAATTATCTAATGCAAGTTTGAAATCAGGTTCTATCAATAAATGGTAACCAGGGGGCGCAAAATAAACCTTTCCTCCTTGAATCTGTTCTTTATCTTCAGCCGATTTAATTTGTAGGGCATAGTTTTTTTTTAAAACTTGCTCAAAATTAGATTCAAATTTTGGGTTACGATGAACGATTACAAGTATTGGAATCTGAAAGTTCTTCGGTATTGATTTTAATAGATTTAAAATCACACCAAAACCTCCGGCAGATCCTCCCAACAGTAATATTTTATTGCCCTTATTCATATACGGCTAATTTTTTTAATGCGTGTTCGTTTTAGTGTTATTATTAAGCTGGTTTATAGCGTTAATGAAATCTTTGTTATGTACTGGATCTCGCCCGCTTACGAAATAGCTTATTCATATGATATTTCTTACGCTATTTTTTGATAGATATTGTTTTTTTTATCAATTAACTTGAAGCGGTTTGCGTGCTTATAGTTGATCAGGGATTCTTTTGATCCTAAGCATAGAAATCCTAATTTGCACAAAGAATCATAAAAAAGATCAAGTACTTTTTCTTGTAAGTTAAGATCAAAGTAGATTAATACATTTCTACATGTAATTAATTGAAATTCATTAAAAACACCATCAGAAATTAAATTGTGAATAGAAAATAGTATATTTTTTTTTAGATCATTCTGAATGGTGGCCGCATCATACATCGCGGTATAATACTCGGATAAAGAATGTTCAGTTTTTGTTTTGATATAATTTTCGGAATACTCCTTAAGCTTTGTTAAGGTGTAAATACCTTTTTTTGCTTTTTCTATAACCTGCGAATTAATATCAGTACCATATATAAACGATCTGTTGAGTAAATTAGCTTCTTTTAGTAAGATAGCTAGGGAATAAACTTCTTCGCCTGTAGAACAGCCAGCACTCCATATTTTTATATGTGGATACGTTTCCAGATAGGGGAACAGTTTTGTGGTTACAGATGAATAAAAGTCGGGGTCCCGAAACATCTCTGTAACATTTACCGTCATTTCTGGGATGAAATAATGTATAAAACCTTCTTGATTGATCAGATTTGATTTAAGACCAACGACATCCAGTTTATTAATATCCATAATGCGGGTAACTCGTCTTTTTAAAGATGCTTTTGAATATCCAGAGATATCTAATCCATGGAAATTTTTTATGATTTCTATAACGTCGTCTAATTCGGAATAGTCTAACATATCTAATTCTATTTAACTAACCCAAACACGGATCAATGAAATTAATTTGTCAATATCAATAGGCTTACTGACATAGTCATTGGCACCCGCTTCGATAGCTTTTTCTTTATCACCTTTCATCGCTTTTGCTGTTATGGCAATGATGGGTAACTCCTGATACTTTTTATTTTTACGGATATTGGCAATGGCTTCATATCCATCCATAACGGGCATCATAATATCCATTAATACCAGATCAATGTTATTTTCTAAATTGAGAATATCAAGCGCTTCCTGACCATTATTGGCAATTTCAACATGAATATTTAAACTTTCAAATGCACTTGTCAATGCAAAGATATTTCGCATATCATCATCTGCTAATAAAATTGTTTTGTTTTCTAATGTTTTTTCAAGTTGAAAATCATTTGCTTTATCAATTATCCTCGATTTATTTTCTGTTTTCTGGTCAATTTTATTCAGGAAAAGGCGTACTTCGTCTACTAATCTGTCGTTTGACTTGGCAGATTTTAAAACCATAGCTTGTGAATGTTTTAAAATTCTGGTAGTCTGTTCAGAGGTCAATTCCATCGCCGTGTTGATGATGATAGGAGTTTCATTGTACGTCTCTAAGGATTTTATTTCGTCTAGTAATTCTAACCCTGATTTATCTGGAAGATTTAAATCTAAAATAATACAATCGTAATTATTCGCTTTATTCTTCAATAATTCAAGTGCTTTATTGGCGTCATAGGCTTGATCTACTGTTAGTTTTTCATCTTTTAGACCATGTTTGATAAAATCGCTTTGTACTTTTTGGTCTTCAATAAGTAAAACTCTTTTCATAACATTCGAAAGCATGGATTGAATTTTTTCAAATGTCTTTTGAAGGGTTTTTTCAGAAACTGGCTTGGCCATAAATCCGATAGCTCCGGCATTGATTGGTTCATTATCCAAATACGTCCCTGCAGACATCATATGTACAGGTATTGAGGAGGTCTCCCGATTTGATTTTAAAACTTTTAGTACATTCCAACCATCAATTTTAGGAAGCATAATATCCAAAATAATCGCCTTTGGTCTTAGTGCCATTGCCTTTTCTAATCCTTCTTCTCCGTCATGGGCAAGTATGACACGGTAATGATATGCTTCGGCATAATCCTTTAATATTTCTGCAAAAATCAAATCATCTTCAATGATCAACAAGGTATTCAGGTCATCCGGGTTTCGAATTATATCTTTATTTTCTGGTAACAGTATTGAATCATCGGTTGCAGTGGACGAGATTATTTTTTCAGTATGTTCCTCATTAGATTTAAGCGTTTGAATGGTACCGGACGCGGTGCGTAGTGGCAATGTAAACATAAAGGTGCTTCCTACTCCGATTTCACTCGATAATGTGATTCGACCACCTAGTAATTTTGCAGTTTCTCTACATATTGATAATCCTAAACCAGTTCCACCATACTTGCGGCTTGTAGAACCATCTTCTTGTCTAAAAGCTTCGAATATGAGTTTTTGTTTATCAGCAGCAATGCCAATTCCAGAATCGATAACTTTAAAAGTAAGTTCATCACCCTTAGTTATACCAATATCAAGTGTTACATTTCCATTAGGATTGGTGAATTTGAAGGCATTTGATAGTAAGTTTTTCAAGATCTGCTGGATCCGATATTCATCCGAATAAAAATGAGTAGGCACATCTGGAGAAAGAGCTATCTTGAAATTGATTCCTTTGTCTTCCGCAGTATTCTTGAAGAAATTTAAGATATAATCGATGAGATCTTTGTTGTCAATGTTCTCCTGTGCCAGTTCCACTTTGCCCGATTCTATCTTAGCAAGATCAAGTAAGTCATTGATTAAATGAAGTAAATCAGTGCCTGCATTATGGATCACACTGGCATATTTGATTTGTTCACCAGTTAGATTGTCAAGTTTATTATCTTGTAATAATTTTGCTAATATTAAAATACTATTTAAAGGCGTACGCAGTTCATGGCTCATGTTTGCCATGAATTCTGATTTGTAATTAGAGGCTGATTCAACCTCTTTGATTTTTAAAGCAATATTATCTTTTGCTTTTTCTAATTCATTATTCTGCTCCTGTAGTAATTTAGCTTTTTCATCCAGTTCATTATTTGTTTGTACGAGCTCCTCTTGCTGTACTCTCAATTCCTCTTCGGATGCTTCTAGCAAATTCGTTTTATAACTTAATTCCTCATTCGTTGTTCTCAGTTCCTCCTGTTGCGCTTCTAATTCTTCCGTTTGTTGCTGTAATTCTTCATAGAGTTCCGCCATCTTTGAATGCGCTTGCGCAACTTTCAAACTAACAGCTAATATTTTGCTAACGCGGTGTAAATATTCAATATTTTCATTTTCATTCTTTTTGTCTTTTGGACATACTAATTCAATTATACCAATAGATTGTTCTTCATATACGATCGGAATAAGATAGAGATTCGTTTCAAATTGATCAATTAACGAAGACGCAATCTGATATTTGTTTGCATTTACATCGCGAATGATCGTTAATTTTTGATTATTAATCACATCACTGAGTATCCCATCTCCTTCTGAAATAAAAGTTTTAATAGGGACATCTAATGGGATTCCTTTATTTGCTAATAGGGAAAAAAGGGGACTATTTTCTTTTTTGACATATACTGTACCAGCAAGAGAGGAAGTCGTTTTACAGATATTATCGAGTCCTATCGTTGCAATTTGTTTTTCATTAAAATCGCCTCGAAGGTTGTGGTCTAAAGTGTTGATGTTATTTAAAATAGAGTTGTCTTGTTCAACTTTAGAGGTTAATTTTAAAAGGGCTGTATTGGACTTCTTTTCATCAATTATACTCTTTTTTAATGTTTTAAAAACATTAAGAACAATGATGAATATATAGATCATGATCGCTAGACCCACAAAAACTAAAAAGTAAGTTAAATACCTGATATTTTCTAATCTATCTGTTGATTTTTTAATTAATTCTTTTCTTTTATCGATTAAGTCTTTGGAGATTATAGAAATCTGATTTTGAATATCAGCTCGTTTATTGTTTACATTTAGCGCTTTAAATTTGTTTTCCTTACTTAACGAGATGGCTCGCTCGAAGTCATAGAAATCTAAAATGGTATTTTTTAAATTATTTAGCTTGTTAGCATCAAATGTATAGTAGCTGTCCTTCTTGCTTAAGTTTTTTATAGTTTCAAGAACCACAGTTATTTCACCAGCATAGGGTGCAAATACACTTGCATTTTTTTCTGTATAAAACTTAAGTTTTGCATCATTTACTCGGGCAACACTATTCTTGATATTATCGATGAGATCAAACTTTGCTTCTGCTTTTTGTATAAGGTCTTGTTCATGAGTCGTACTTTTATCCAATTGGATGAAAAATAATAACGATGCCGAAAGTATGATTAGAAATGAAAATATAATTCCAATGATGAGTTGTTGTTGAAAACGTAGCTTTTTCATCTTGATATAAGAGTAATATTTTTTGATAACACGTTAAAATAATACGCTAATTGACATTAGAGTAATAGCATAATAATTTTCTGATTTCTTTTGATTCCTTATTTATCATTCAAATGCGTCAAAGAAAGCTGTTCTTTAACGTGTTTCAATAATTTTTAAAGGAAAAATGGCAAATTAGAAATCAATGCTAGTTCTAAGTAAAAGTAGTAAAAAAATGAGGAAGTACTCGTAGTTTTTGAGGTTAATATTTGGAAGTTGAGTTTGGTTGTATTTTACTTTATTTACACTTTTTAAATTGTTTTGGCTCATGTTTGATCATTATTTGATATCTTTAAGACAATTACTATTTAATTAATCTAATCAAATGGATCCAAATTTTTCTTTCGCTTTAATGATTATAGGCTGTATTGTAGCCTTGTTTCTATTGCTTTATTTATTACCTGTAAATCTTTGGTTTACCGCACAGCTTTCTAATGTTAAAATTAGTTTATTGAACTTGGTTTTGATGCGATTACGTAAAGTACCACCTTCTTTGGTCACTAACGCAATGATAATCTCAACAAAAGCAGGACTAAACATCACATCTAATGAAATTGAAACCCATTATTTGGCGGGGGGAAATGTTAATAGAGTAATTAAAGCTTTAATATCCGCCGATAAGGCAAATATTCCTTTGAGTTTCAAGCTTGCTACAGCTATTGATTTGGCTGGTCGTGATGTATTTGATGCTGTGCAGTTATCAGTAAATCCTCAAGTTATTAATACACCTCCAGTGGCAGCTGTTGCTAAAGATGGAATTCAATTAATAGCGAAAGCAAGAGTAACTGTTCGCGCCAATATCAATCAATTAGTTGGTGGTGCCGGCGAAGAAACTATCTTAGCGCGTGTCGGTGAAGGTATCGTAACAACGATAGGCTCGTCGGAAAGTCATAAGCAGGTCTTAGAAAATCCAGATCGAATCTCTAAAACTGTTCTTTCAAAAGGACTTGATAGCGGTACGGCATTTGAAATATTATCTATTGATATTGCAGATATAGATATCGGTGAAAACGTAGGAGCAAAATTGCAGACAGATCAAGCTGAAGCTGATTTGAAAGTTGCTAATGCAAGAGCAGAAGAGCGTAGAGCAATGGCTGTTGCAAGTGAACAAGAGATGCGTGCCAAGGCACAGGAAGCAAGAGCGAAAGTTATTGAGGCCGAAGCACAGTTGCCATTAGCTATGGCGGAAGCTTTTAGAAATGGAAATTTGGGTGTAATGGATTATTATAAGATGCAAAATATACAGGCAGATACAGACATGCGAACTTCTATTTCCAAACCTGGACATGATACCAGAGGACAGCAGAAAGATTAAAAGCTGATGTAACAGATTTTTTATACGAATCAACAACCGATTGCAGTTAAAATGCAATCGGTTGTTTTTTTTTAAATATTTTGGACTGTTCTATATTCCTATTCCTATCATTATATTTAGTGCTATAATTAATTATTATAAACATGAAATCAATAAAAAAGTTATTATTTCTCTTCCTTTCTTTGAATCTGACGCTAGCTTACGCACAGTCTTTGACATCGGGAAAAGAGAATTTTGTCCCTATTGGAGGTAATAGTTGGGAGTATCCGAATAGCAATCATAGAGAATCTATTGTAAAGAATGGAAAGATTGAAAATTGGAAAGACAATAAACGGACAGTAAAGACATTTGTTCGCTTTGGTAAAACTGGTCAGGTAAATCTTTCCGTTCAGGTACTTGAAGCCAATGCTGGTGGGAAATTCACTTTTACATTCGCTGGTAAAAGCGTTGATGTAACAATAGAACCGAATCAAAAAGGACTGATCAATGTTGCTGATTTTAGTATTGCGGATACCGGATATCACGCAATTGAATTAAAAGCAAAAACTACAGCTTCATTGTATCCGACAATAGGTGGTTACGTTTTGAAAGGAACAGCTTCCGATGGTCAAATGAACTATGTTAAAGATAATGAAGATAATTTCTTCTACTGGGGTAGAAGAGGGCCGTCGACCCACATGGGATATCAGCAACCGAAAGATAAGAATATAGAATATTATTATAACGAAGTTACTGTTCCAAAGGGTAGTGATGTGGAAGGATCTTATTTTATGTCCAATGGTTTTAATGTAGGATATTTTGGTATGCAGGTAAATAGCAGTACAGAACGTCGTGTCTTATTCTCCGTATGGAGTCCTTTTACAACAGATGATCCTAAAGAAATTCCTGATGACCATAAGATAATTTTGAAAACAAAAGGTCAAACTGTTCATACCGGCGAATTCGGAAACGAAGGCTCTGGTGGACAAAGCTATTTGAAATTTAATTGGAAAGCCGGAAGTACTTATAAATTCTTATTGCGAGGTAGACCTATTGCAAATAATTATACTGCTTATACTGCTTGGTTTTATGCGCCTGAAGTTGGTAAATGGCAAATTATAGCCGAATTTGAACGTCCTCAGACGAATCAATATTTAACAGGCTTTCATTCTTTCTTAGAAAATTTTAACCCTGATCAAGGTATTTATCAACGGGAGGTACAGTTTTCAAATCAATGGGTAGCCGATGACAAAGGGGACTGGTTCGAATGTACTGCAGGTAGATTTACCATTGATAATACTGGCCGTAAAGGTTACCGTATGGACTATGCCGGTGGCGTAAATGAGAAAGGGTTTTATTTAAAGAATTTTGGGTTCTTTAATAAGTATGTTCCGTTTGGTAGTAAATTTATTAGAAAAGCAACAGGAGTGAAGCCTAATATTGATTTCAAATCACTTCCAAGATAATAACGTTTCTTTAAGGAATTATAGCTGTAAATAGTTTATTTGCAGCTATTTTTTTGTCTTGCTAGTTGTTTAAAAAACAAAACCCTGGTGATGGGCACCAGGGTTTGTTACTAACCAATTATAAACCTAAATTATGAAAAGACATTTTTAATAATCACTGTTTTTAAGTAGTGATTTGATACAGCAAAATTAATGATAAACATTTGATAATATGTTATGTGAATGTCATTTCAAATATTTCTTGATGTCATTCATCATTATTCCCCTGCAATAGATAACCTTAATTATCTCCTACAAAGATACATCAAAAAACCTATTTATTCCAAATGTTTTTGAATTAAAGTTGTCTCCACAATATGTGTTGTGACATTAATATGATTTTTTGTCTATTTGTAATAATAAGTTGTCTTAATAGCTGTAAATTTTGTATTATTTTGTATTGTATTTCGAATTATATATTACTTATTTTTGAAAGAAAACAGCTATGATTTTTGATAATCTTAAAAAAGTGAAAGCTTTTGTATTGGACGTGGATGGTGTGTTGACTGATGGACGTGTGCTGGTCAATGAGGCTGGTGAACAGTTGCGCACCTTTAATATTAAGGATGGTTATATCATGCAGTTAGCTGTTAAGCGGGGTTATCCAATCATCATTATTACAGGTGGAAATTCTACTGGTGTTGTTAAAAGACTAAAGGGGTTAGGTGTTCAAGAAATTCATTCAGGAATCTCCGATAAGATTGGAAAGCTGAATGAAGTCCTGGCTTCACTGAGCCTGAATTTTGAAGATATCCTTTATATGGGAGATGATATGCCAGACTTTGACTGTATGAAACTGGCTGGTCTAGCCACATGTCCTGCTGATGCTATTGAGGAAATTAAAGGAATTTGCCATTATATTTCTCCAAAAATTGGTGGTGATGGGGCTGTACGAGATGTCATGGAAAAAGTATTAAAAATTCAGGGTAAATGGCAAATGGATACAACAGTCAAAAGTATATAAGTAATGATAAATTTAGAGAATAGACAAATAATACTGGGCTCTCAATCGCCGCGAAGAAGCCAATTGTTAAGTGAATTGGGTTTGAAGTTTGAAGTGGTGGTCCGCGAGACGGATGAAGTTGTCGATGAACTTCTAAAACCTATAGCGGTAGTGAAGGCCATTGCGACAAAAAAAGCTGAGGCTTTTCTTAATGATTTTGAAGGGGCTGTAATCATTACTGCAGATACTATTGTTGTTACCTCTGATCAAAAAATATTAGGAAAACCCAAAAGTAAAGCGGAAGCTTTTCACGTGTTAAAGATGTTATCTGGTGATATCCACGAAGTAATTACTGCAGTTTGTATTCTGGAAGATGAAAAATTAATTACTTTTTCGGAATCCACTGAAGTAGAATTTTATCCGCTTAGTGATGATGAAATTAATTTTTATATTGAAAAATATGAGCCATTTGATAAAGCGGGCTCTTATGGAATACAAGAGTGGATAGGTCGTATCGGGATCAAAAGTATCAAGGGAGAATATACAAATGTGGTAGGATTGCCAACAGCTCGACTCTATCAGGAACTAAAGAAACTAAAATAAAAAAGGGAACCGCTAACTTGGTTCCCTTTTTTATTTTAGTTGATATGAAATCTTACACCGGTGTAGAACATTCTTCCCGTTAATGGTCCCCATAATAGAGACGTGTCAAAGTAAGATCCAAATGGATCATCTGCTCCTAAAATTGGATTATGTTGGAAATAATTTGTTAAGTTTTCACCACCGACATAAATTGTGAAGTTTTTATTTTTTCCAAAATCTTTACTTACCTGCGCATTCATCGTTACATAAGCATTTGATTTTGTTGCTACCTGATATGCAACTGGGTTTTCTATTGTTGAAGGTATTCTTTTATCTCCTACAATATTTAAGGTATAGTCAAAGCTCCATCCTGATGAAGGTAATGTATAAGCTAGATTAGTAAAACCTCTGTGCTTAGCCAATAGCGGTTTACTTTTTCTACCACTTTCAAAGTCAGTTTGAACATCGAGTAAACGATATGCAAGTCTTGTTTCTAAACGAGGAAGAGGATTGAAACGTAATTCTGCCTGAAGACTATTTGAATATGATTTACCTGTTAAGTTATAAAAAGATATTTCTCTAGGGTTTTCATAGTCAACTACGACCTGATTTTCAAAACTGTTTCTAAATAACTCAACCGATGCAGTTGCCTCTCTGTTGAACAATCTGAAACTTTGATCAATTGTAAAGCCAGTATTCCAAGAAACTTCAGGATCTAATCCGTAAGCATTTTTAAAATTGTCTGGAGATTTGATAATTAATGTGCGGCTACTTGCTAGTGCAGACATATTTTCGGCAATAATGTTAGCCGTTCTTTGCCCTCTACCAGCACTTAAACGCATTGTATTACCTGTAAAAGGTGCATAACGTAAATTTAAACGAGGTGTAGTAAACCAACCGTACAATGAGTTATAATCTTGTCTTAAACCTACGACGGCATCAAATTTTTCATTTGGACTGAAAGTATATTCTACAAAAGCACCGGAAACAGTTTCTTTTCTCTTAAAATTCTGAACATCCAGATATAACTCATCATAGTTATCATAATTTACCGAAGCTCCCACACGGTATTTGTGAGCTACAGTTCCGAGAACATCTTGAAATATCAAATTGGCATATCCATTCTGTTGTTCACCATTATAATTTTTTAGACCAAAATAACTTTTTTGATTATAGTTTGAACCTGCAAGTTGTAGACCAATACTGCGGTGTCTGTTTTCTGGAAATACATAGCCGATTTTAGCAAAACCTTCGATTCTTTCAATATCAAAACCTAGACCATATCTATTGGTAGTTCCTTTATCTGTTTTTTTGTTAAAATCTGTTTGACCACCTGTACGGTCATCATTTAAATATTTAATTCCAAACTGTGCCATAAAGCCTTTTCCGTTTTCGTAGTTCCAACGGTTTACTCCGGAAAAGAGGTTTCCAACAGGGATATCACGAAAACCGTTATCACTGAAATTCATTGTTTTATTATACATGAAATTATCATGTAACAGGACAGCGGTAGACCAATTGTTGTTTATTTTTTGAGCTAAATTTAAGTTTACATCTGTTCTTCCCATGTTGTTTGCATAGGCATTGAAATAAAGTCTGTCCGAATTTTGAGGTTTTTTAAGTTCAACATTAATTTGTCCAGCCATGTTTTCATATCCATTTGCAACAGAACCAATGCCTTTTGCAATTTGAATAGATTCGATCCAGCTTCCAGATATCGAATTTAAACCTAATGGGGCTGCTAAGCCTCTAGGGCCAGGTAAGTTCTCTACAGTAAGCTGTGTATATATACCGCTTAATCCTAGCATTTGAATCTGTTTAGAACCTGTTACAGCATCATTACTTACGACATCAACAGAAGCATTTGTTTCGAAACTTTCACTTAAATCACAACATGCAGCTTTAAATAGTTCTTTAGTTGTTAATACCTCTACACGTGCAGGATTCATTCGATTGATGAAGTTTGATCTTCTGCTTCCTGTTACTACCACCTCAGATAAGACATTGCTTTTTGCGTTTATCATCAATACTTCATGCAAGTCTTTTATAGTAATCGTATCCGATTGCATACCTGCAAAACTCACAACGATCTTCTTAAAATTTCCATGATGCTGTAATTTGAAAACACCATTTTCATTTGTTCTTGCATTTTTGCTTTTATCTTCTAACCAATGGATATTAACACCTGTGATTGGATTGAGGTCTCCTTTTTCATTTTCTTCAACAACTACGCCCGTTAAAATGTGGTTGTGATCATGATGATCATCTTTCTTTGCTTTTACATCCGTAATTTTACCGTTTTCCATTCTCGGATATAAACAACATTCATGTAATTGTTCATATACTTGATCATCGGCACGTACATTGTCTACATCGTGTCCAACGGCAGCAATGCTCTTTTTTATTTCTTCTAAAGGTGCTTTTTGATGATTATGTTTTACTACCAGCTCTTTTGTGTTCACATCCCAGATTGCTGATGTAACACCATTAATAGTTGCCGCAGTTTCGATTCTTTTTTTACATAAAGCACAGTTTCCTGCTACATGCATAGTGGTTGTGCTATCAACAGAAACGGTTGTTGTAGCACTACTATTGTTTGTGGTAGCACTAACTGTTAATGGCGAAGCTTGAACTTTTTCTAATCTAGGATATAAGCAGCATTCATGTAATTCGGCATATGCTTTATCGTTTCCTCGTACATTCTCAACATCATGTCCGACAGCCGCAATGCTTTTTTTAATCGTTTCTAATGTTGATTTTTTAGCACTATATGTTAAGGACAGCTTCTGGGTATCTTCACTCCACACGGCGTTCGACACACCCGGAACATTGGCTGCTTTTTCAATACGTTTTTTACACATACCGCAGTTTCCAGCGACATGTAATGTGACCGTACTGTCTTGTTTAGCAATATAAGAAGTGGCTTTCAGCGAAGTATTTGCAAGAAAAATAAATAGGGGTATAAGTGCGTATTTTAATATTTGTTTCATGATTTTTTTAAAATTTTGAAATAGTAGTATACTTCAGCTTTTATCGCTAAAGTGTGACCTTGGTTGTCTTTAAAAGACCTATTAAAAAATTTAAAAATCAGATTCTGAAGTTACAGTTTATCAAATAAGGAGAAATATCAGTTGCTGATATCGGTTTATTTGACGCGAAAACACATTTGGAATTGGCAATGTTTTCAAAGTAGTTTTGATTTATAATAATCCAGTTTAATACCAGAATGGCTGGACTGATAACCGGATAAACCTTTGCACTATCCGATGAAAAATGATTGTCGTCGACGTTTTTTAAATCGACAGAAACATTTTTACATTTATTATCTTCAGTTGATTTATGCTCTTCCGAAACAGGAGTTTTATGGCAGGCATCATTTTTTTTGCATAATGCACATTCTGCATGTGAGGCCTCGTCTTTATTGAGGGAGATGGATTGCGTTTCTCCATGACAAAAATGAAAGTACACAGTTGCACTAGTCGCCGTAAGGGAATAGTGAAAAATCAAGATAAGTATGATCAACTGTTTCATTTCGACAAAGCTAATAAACAACTTGCTCTCTTAAGCATTCTTGTTGTCATATTATTGCTACAATTTTTGTTCAGTTAGTAGAAGTTTATAAAAATAGTCCTTGATGGAGCAAGGACTATTTTTTGTTTTAACCTTTTATTGATTTAATAAAATTAGGAATTTCATCTAAGTAATTGTCCTTCGTTAGTAGTTTCACAAATGCTGTACCTATAATAGCTCCTGTGGCAAACGATGTAGCTTGTTCAAAAGATTGTTTATTTGAAATGCCAAATCCGATTGCAATTGGATTTTCAAGCTGCATATCTTTTATTCGCTGAAAGTAAGCAGTTGTTGTGTCTCCTACATTCAGTTCTGTCCCTGTAGTTGCATTAGAGGAGAGCAAGTAGATAAAGCTATTGGAAAGTTTATCAATCTTTCTAATACGTTCTTCTGAAGTCTGTGGGGTCACTATAAAAATATTGGCAACGTCATTCTTTTCAAATGTATCTTTATAAAGTTCTTCATATTCATACATCGGTAAGTCCGGTACAATTATTCCGTCAATACCCACCTTTTTGCAATCAGCACAAAAGCGTTCCACACCATATTGTAATAAAGGGTTTACATACCCCATTAAAAACACGGGAATGGTCACATGCTTACGTAACTCTTTCAATTGTTCAAAAAGAATTTCTACTGTCATGCCATTCTTTAAAGCAACCTCGGAGCTATGTTGAATAGTGGGGCCATCGGCAACAGGATCTGAATAAGGGAAACCGATTTCTAAAAAATCAGCACCTGATTCCTCCAGCTTTTTGGCAATAGTTACTGTGCTATCAAGTGTTGGGTAACCAGCAGTATAATATATCGATAAGAGACCTTGATCCCCTGTTTTTTTTATTTTTCTCATCGTTTAAAAGCCAAAATATTTCATGTAATTGTCCAGATCCTTATCTCCGCGTCCTGACAGACAGATGACCACAGTATCATCTGGTTTTAAATCCATTTTTTCTAAGTATGCTAAAGCATGAGCACTTTCAATAGCAGGAATAATTCCTTCCAGTCTTGTGAGCAACAATCCTGCTTCCATTGCCTCTTTATCCGTCACGCTCACATAATTGCCGCGTCCGGATTTAAATAACCAGGCGTGCTGTGGACCAATTCCCGGATAGTCTAATCCCGCAGATATGGAGTATGGTTCTATAACCTGTCCATCTGGAGTCTGCATCAGCAATGATCGGCTCCCATGTAATACACCTTCTTTTCCAAGTGCCGTTGTTGCGGCAGACTCGCCAGAATCAACACCCAATCCAGCAGCTTCTACAGCAATCAGCTTTACTGATTCATCATCTACAAAGTGATAAAACATACCTGCAGCATTCGATCCTCCACCTACACATGCTATTGCATAGTCAGGATTGGATTTGCCTGTTTTTTCTAAGAGCTGTTTTTTTGTTTCTTCAGATATGATAGACTGAAAACGAGCAACCATATCTGGGTAGGGGTGAGGCCCTACTACAGAACCAATGATATAATGTGTGTCAACGGGATTGTTTATCCAATCTCTTAAAGCTTCGTTAGTAGCATCTTTTAAAGTTTTGCTTCCCGATTGTGCTGGTACTACTTGTGCTCCCATCATCTTCATTCTGGCAACATTTGGTGCTTGGCGCTCAATATCGATGGCGCCCATGTAGACCACACATTCTAAACCTTTTAATGCACATACAGTAGCAGTAGCAACACCGTGTTGTCCAGCTCCCGTTTCAGCTATGATCCTTTTCTTTCCTAGTCGCTGTGCAAGTAAGATTTGACCAATTGTATTGTTTATTTTATGAGCACCTGTATGATTTAGATCTTCTCTTTTTAAATATATATTACTCCCATATTTCTCGGATAGACGGCCTGCATAGTATAAAGGTGATGGTCTACCGACATAATCTCTTAGAAGTTGATTAAACTCTTCCTGAAAACTGGGTTCTTGAATAATATCTAAATATTTTTGACGCAGTTCTTCTACATTAGGGTATAGCATTTCTGGAATGTAAGCACCTCCAAATTGACCATAATATCCTTTTTCATTAACCTGGTACTTGCTCATAATTCATGTTTTTCAATGTCTGTTCTAATAATTCTACATTTTTTATTCCTGACTTAAATTCAAATTTTGAATTTAAATCGAGACCGTATAAACGAGGATCGGAAATCTGGCTTGCCTCTCTTATATTTTCAGCACTTAAACCACCACTTAAAAAATAGGGTTTCTCTAATGGGTAGTTCCTCAATAAATCCCAGTCAAAGTGTATTCCCGAACCACCATGGTTACTAGTCTTAGTGTCAAATAAAAAATAATCAGCAACCGATTCGTATGCGTTGAGAGATTGCCAATCAAAGTTTTCGTCAATGCCAAAAGATTTGATGACAAGAATATCTTTAGATTTTAACCTAAGACAAAAATCAGGATCCTCATGACCATGTAACTGAATTCCGGCTAATCCGTAATCACTGATTTTTTGTAGAATTTCCTGCTCGCTGGCATTTACAAAAACACCTATTTTTTTTATTCCTGGGATTGCCTTTATAAAATGGGCATCCAAAGCACTGACATATCGTTTTGATTTTTCATAGAAAATCAAACCCATATAATCGATCGGTAATTTAATGAGATCTAGCATATTATCCAGATCTTTCATGCCACAAACTTTAATTTTTAAGCTCATGTTATTTATTTATAAGTTTTTTGAAACTATTGAATGCTCTTCCGCTTTTAAGTGATTCTGCTGCTTCGGCCAAACAAGCTGCAAATGTTTTTTGCGGATCAAATGTATTGATAGCAAAGGCGGCATTTGTAAGTACTACGTTATTTTGAATGTCATTGCCATCATTGCTTATAATTTTCAAAAATGTGTCTGCCGCTTCATTGATTGTTTCCCCACTAGCTAAAGAAGCTGGTGCAACAATATCAAAGCCAAGTTCAGGAATACTGTAGTATTTTTCTCCAGCATTGGTTATAACTTTGAAATCACCTGTAAGTGATATCTCATCGTATCCATCCAGTGCATGTATAATCGAATATTGTTTTACTGAATCTTGATAGAGGTATCCATACAATCTTGCAAGCTCTAGACTAAAAACACCTACGGATTGAAATTTTGGATTCGCAGGATTTGTCAAAGGGCCTAGCATGTTAAAGAATGTTTTAACGGCCAACGCTTTTCGAATAGGTGCTACCGTCTTCATCGCAGGATGAAATAAAGGGGCATGTAAGAAGCAAATGTTGGCCTCATCCAGTTGTCTGTTTAGCTCGCCTTTATCGTTTGTAAATTGATAGCCCAAATATTCCATAACATTGGAAGAACCACAGCCCGATGAGACGCCGATATTACCATGTTTAGCGACATGATAACCTGCTCCAGCTACAACAAAAGATGCTAATGTAGAAATGTTGAAAGTGTTTTTTCCATCTCCACCTGTACCACATAAATCGATTAAATCATAACCGCTGAAGTCAAGCTGAAGACATAGATCGTACATCGCATCTCTAAATCCACCAAGTTCTTCCACACGGATACTTCGCATGCCGTAAGCTGTCATGAATGCAGCGATCTGATGGCTATCATATTTGCCCTCTGTGATATTGATGAGGATATCATAAGCCTCTTTTCTGCTGAATGATTTATATTCAAATAAATGCGCTAATATTTTTTTCATGGTATTATTAAAATAAAAAAAGGCTTACCTAAAAAGGCAAGCCTACTATTTTGATGTATAGATAAATCTAAGCAATAGTTCTTTGCCACAACAGTTTAACTGTTATGCCACCACCAAGACTTATTTAATACGTTTATATTCATTTCTTTATTGTAATAGCAAATATGGTTGATTATTTTAAAAAAAGCAAGTGATTTAGTGAATAATTTTAATATGTGACAAAATGTGCTAAATTATTTCCTTTTGAGACTAAAGTAAAGGATGCAATTTTGTCTGCTTCAAGATAAAGGGATACAATCAGCCTGTCTTTTATTTTAAGAAAGTAAATGTTCGACGCATTTTTTCCTTCTAAGTCGATATCCCTAGTTTCCTTTTTAGGAAGCTGATGATAGTTGAGATACTGAATTTGACTAATATCTTTCATCTGTATATTGAGACGGACTTCGTTTAGACTTGCTTCGAGATATTCAAAATATTCATCCGTAAGCTTTTTGTTGATGATGATGTGCTGACTTAAGATCACATCTGTAGCAATATTGGGGTCATTAAGAGCAGTGACAAATTTTTTCACAATAACCAAATTGGAATCAGGAACTCTGTTTTCCTGTGCAAAATTAATATTGGGAATCAGAAATGCCAAAAGTATACATGCACTTTTAAGATATGTTATCATATAGTGATAAGACTGCTATTTAGTGAAAAGGATTAAACCGTATAAAAAATGCCTTACAATTCAATGTAAGGCATTTTTTATTAATACTCGTCTTCGTTAAAGAAGAAATCATCCTTTGTAGGATAATCTGGCCAAATTTCTTCTATATTCTCGTAAGGCTCACCGTCGTCTTCTAAATCTTGTAAATTTTCGATTACTTCAACAGGAGCACCAGAACGAATACCATAGTCGATTAATTCATCTTTTGTTGCCGGCCAAGGGGCATCTTCTAAATGTGAAGCTAACTCTAATGTCCAATACATAATAAAAACAGATTAAGTTTTCAATTTTCGCAAAAATATAATTTAATTTGTCTTTAGCAAGTTATTTGTCATTTATTTTTTTATTATCAATTTAAGTGATTGATATTCAGTTTAAAAAAATACACTAGCGTTGTGCTCATCTTTCTAAATATTTTCAAAATCATCACCTTTTTCTTCTAATGCTGATAGTCTTGGAGAAACGGATTTGATATCTGTATTTGGATAATCAGCTTCTATAAGTCCATCTCTCATGCGGACGATTCGATGTGCATGCTGTGCAATATCTTCCTCGTGAGTTACCAATATGATGGTATTTCCCTTAGAATGGATTTCTTCTAAAAGCCCCATGATTTCGATAGAAGTCTTTGTGTCAAGATTTCCTGTAGGTTCATCTGCAAGAATAATGGATGGGTTGTTTATCAATGCACGGGCAACTGCTACACGTTGGCGTTGACCACCTGATAACTCATTTGGACGATGATCAACACGATTTCCTAATCCGACACTATTTAAAGCCTGTGTTGCTTTTTCCTCCCGTACACTTTGTTTAATCCCTGCATAAATTAATGGAAGTGCAACATTTTCCAATGCTGTGCTTTTGGGTAAAAGGTTAAATGTTTGAAAAACAAATCCAATCTCCTTATTCCGAACTTCAGCCAGTTCATCATCTGTCATATCACTGACATTGATGCCATTTAAAATATAATCACCATAATTAGGAGTGTCTAAGCAACCTAAAATATTCATTAATGTTGACTTTCCAGATCCAGATGGACCCATTAAAGCTACAAATTCACCTTTCTTTATATTTAAAGAAACAGATTTTAACGCATGAATAGTCTCTGTTCCTATTGTATATTGTCGAGCGATCTCTTGAATTTCAATTAATGTTGCGGAAGCCATAGCAAACTTGTTTAAATTTGGTGTTCAAATTACAATTTATTCTGCAATTTCCAATGTGAAAGCATTTTATTGTAAACGTAATTTTCTAAGTCAGCAGCATTTTGTTCATCATAATTATCTGTATTAATCGGAGCAAATACTTGCACTTTTACGATGCCTGGATGCGATCCTAATTTATGACCGTCATCCCATAAAATTTCCCAGGCATTTTCAATGACAATCGGGATTATTGGAATATTATTCTCAATTGCCAGACGAAATGCACCAGATTTAAAAGGATGTATAGTAGGTGGATACTGCTCATCAATTTTTCCTTCCGGAAAAATGGCAAGAGATTTTCCCTCCTTAAGCATTTCATTAGCCTTTTTAAAAGATCTGAAAGAAGCCATTCTGCTCTTACGATCTACAGGGATATCAATTGTTTTAAAAAATATGCGTGTTACGGGGTTTTTCAATAACTCTGCTTTTCCAATAAAACTAATAGCTTTCTGGGATATAAAAGTCATCGCCGTGATGTCTAGAACGGAAGTATGGTTGGCACATAGGATATAAGGTTTGGACCAGTCAATTTTTTCTTCAAACTTTACGCGGTAAAAAATACCGGCACTATATGAACCGATGAGACTCATGCATCTCCTGAGATACGCGATTTGATTATAGTTTTTGGCTGCATTTCTTGCATATAGCCATATGATGGGAAAAAGACAACAGAACACAATAAAAACACTGGTAAAATAAAAATAGCGATGCAGTTTCTTCAGAATTTTAATCATTCAATAATATTTTTATACAAGATAGCTTTTCGTAAGGAGAGCAATATAATAAAAAAGGGGTTCAAATTAGCGAACCCCTTTCTGTATTTTGTGCAGGTAGTTATTTACTTAATGCAGCATAATATTTATGAAACAAAGGAATAGTTGAAATACCTTTAAGATAATTTTCAATACCATATTTCTCGTTCGGAGAATGTAGGTTGTCACTATTTAATCCGAAACCAAGAAGGACAGTTTTTAAGCCTAAAACTTCCTCAAATAAGGCTACAATAGGAATTGAACCTCCGCCGCGGGTTGGGATAGGTTTTACCCCAAATGTGTCCGTTAATGCTTTCTCAGCAGCTTTGTAAGCGACACTATCAGTTGGAGTTACAACCGGTTCGCCACCATGATGCGGTTTAACTTCGACTTGTACATTTTTGGGAGCAATTGCTTCGAAATGTTTTTTAAATAAGTCTGTAATGCGCTGTGAATTTTGATTTGGAACTAATCGCATCGAAATCTTGGCATATGCTTTTGAAGGAAGTACAGTTTTTGCACCTTCACCAATATAACCTCCCCAAATACCGTTCACTTCTAAAGTCGGGCGAGTACCTGTACGTTCAATTGTTGAATATCCTTCTTCTCCCCATAGCTCTTGAACACCTAAATCTTTTTTATATGCTTCGATTTCGAATGGCGCTTTATTGAGCTCATCGCGTTCTTCCTGAGATAGTTCGACGACATCATCGTAAAATCCTGGAATGGCAATATGATTGTTCTCATCATGTAGAGATGCAATTAATTTTGCTAAGATTGTAGCTGGGTTTGCAACTGCGCCCCCGTAAACACCAGAGTGTAAATCTCTATTTGGACCAGTTACTTCAACTTCAACATAAGATAATCCTCTTAATCCAGTTTCTAAAGATGGAGTTTCCAGACTGATCATCGATGTGTCAGAAATAACAATTACGTCAGCTTTTAATTTTTCCTTATTTTCTTTTACAAAAGTTCCAAGGTTAGCAGAACCAACTTCTTCTTCTCCCTCGATCATGAATTTAATATTGCACGCAAGTGCATTATTTTTCATCATATATTCAAATGCTTTTACATGCATATAGAATTGTCCCTTATCATCTGCAGAACCACGCGCGTAAATTTTACCATCACGTACTGTTGGCTCAAACGGTGGCGTATCCCACAATTCATATGGATCAGCAGGTTGCACATCATAATGTCCATAGGTTAATACCGTCGGTAAAGCAGGATCGATAATTTTTTCTCCATATACAATCGGATTACCCGCTGTTTGACAGATTTCTACATTATCTGCGCCAGCTTCCTTTAACTTTTGTGCTACAAATTCTGCCGTTTTTTCGATATCACCTTTAAATTTTGGATCAGCACTTACTGACGGAAGACGTAATAAATCAAACAACTCATCTAAAAATCGTTGTTTGTTCGCCTCAACATATTCTTGTATAGTTTGCATAGTATGAATGTATTTAAAACAAAAATAGGTAAAACATTATAATTTCACCTTGGTAATTATGGTTTTAGAGGCATAATTAAAGGATTTAAAAAAAAGTTATAAAAAGTTGTAACATTTCTATTGAAAGCCTATCTAATAGGGGTAACTATGCAATATATTTGTGCAGTTTTATTAACCAAAGTGATAATTATAGTTTTTAGATGAAAAGAAAAACGATTTTCCATTTGTTGTTGCTATTACCGATGCTTGTGAGCTTTTGCTTTGCTCAGAGTAAAATTCAAGGTAAAATTAGTGATGCCAAAGATCAGCAGAAGTTGTCAAATGCAACAGTCATGCTTTTGAGTGCCAAAGACTCTATTCTTTTAGATTTTACCAGATCTGATGAAAATGGTAATTTTTCGTTAAGTACACCCGTATCAAGTGAAGCAGTACTTATTGTAAGTTATCCCAAATATGGAGACTATTATACCGAAATTTTACCAAATCAAGATTATTCAGCATTAAAGGTTGGTTTGACAAGTACAGCACAACTTTTACAAGAAGTTATCGTAACAGGTCGCATTCCGATCACAATTAAAGGAGATACTACAGAGTATGATGCAGGTAGCTTTAAAGTGGAAAAAAATGCTAAAGTTGAAGATTTATTGAAAGTATTGCCGGGTATTACGGTTGATGCATCGGGAAAGATTACTGCACAAGGTAAAACTGTGAAAAAGGTTTTAGTAGACGGTGAAGAATTCTTTGGCGATGATCCGACATTAGTGACACGTAATATACGTTCAGACATGGTTGATAAAGTGCAGGTCTACGAAAAGAAATCAGAACAAGCAGAACGTACAGGAGTGGATGATGGTCAACGAGAACAAACGATTAATGTTAAATTAAAAGATGGAGCCAAAAATGGCATGTTTGGTAAAGCGTTAGTAGGTGGTGGAACAGATAAATACTACATGGGGCAACTGATGGTTAATAAGTTTAAAGGTTCGCAAAAAATATCAGCTTATGGTCTATTTGGTAACAATGGTACTACGTCGATGAATTGGCAAGATGCAGAGAAATATGGGGGCGATTCCGGAGTAAGTTATGGTGACGATGGATCGATGTCCTGGTCAAGTTTTACCGACCCATTCTCTGGCCAAGGTGTAATTGGTGTCCCAAGAGCAATTAATTCCGGCATTAACTTTTCAGACAAATTTGATAAAAACAAGCATAACGTCAATATAAACTATAAATATGGTCGTATCAGTAGTGATGGTCAAGATGAAACTTTGATGAGTGGTCTTATCAACAGCCGTACTGTAAAGACAGTAGATACGGAAAATGATCAGCATCGTGTAAATTTGAAATACGATCTTAACTTTGACTCCTTAAATACATTGACAATTCGTGGAGGAGCATCGCAAAAGAATCTTTGGTCTGATAATAAGCGCGAAGCGTATCAATTTTCCGAAAAATTGGATACAGTAACAACTGAAAATACAAGAGAAGTTGCGGACAACAAGGTGAAAGCATTTAATTTAAGTGCGTTGTTTACTCATAAATTTAAGAAAAAAGGAAGATCATTGACATTTAGTGGAGAGACAAGGAAAGATGAAACTACTGGTGGAGGGTCTCTATATTCAAAAGTTCGTAAATATGATGTTGGACAAGATTCTATTACTGATCAGCGAAAAAACAGGGAACAGAAGGTAACAAGTAACCGAGCGTCTTTAACCTATACAGAACCATTGTCTAAAGTTTTAAATATGTCGATTGGAGGTGGTGTCGAAAGTAATAAGAGTTCTTCTTTGGTGGAATCGTTTAATGAATCCTCTTCAGGAAATTATGATCAACTGGATAAACGTTTTAGTAATGATTATGATTTCAATAGAACAAGCAGTAATTATAAACTGGCATTCGGTTATACAACGGAAAAGTTAAGATTAAATTTTACGAATAGTTTCAATAATGATGATTTAGAGCAACGGAATAACGATACGAAAGAACAGTTTTCCAGAAACTTCTTCACTTATAATCCGTCATTAGGTGGTGGTTATTCATTTACTAAAAGTAAGCAGTTGTGGTTTAATTACAATGGTCGTAATCAACTACCTGCTTTAAATCAAATCCAGCCGATACTTGATAACTCAGATCAATTGAATCGCTATATTGGGAATGAGAATTTGAAACCATCTTTTAGTCATAATATAAACTTAGGTTATAATACATTTAAGTTATTGACGGGAAGTTATGCATATGTAGGGGGGAACGTAAATGTTGTAAAAGATCCTATTTCACAGAACATCACTACTGCGAATGGTATAAATACCTACGAATGGAATAATATAATAGGAAAAACTAATCTGTCTGCTAATTTTTGGTCCGGTTATTACTTTAAGTTGAATAAAAAATTGGGATTGAGTAACTCGCCACAATTATCATTGTCAACATCGGAAAATTATAATTTTTTCAATGGTGAACTGAATAAAGTAAATACAACCAATTATAATTTTACTTACACGTTGACCCGTGATACAAAAACCGGGCTAAATTTTAATATTAATTTAAGTCCACAATACCGTGTTATGGAGTCTAACTTACAGCAAAATACGAACAGTAATGGTTTTGTATTCGGTTCCTCTGGCAGTGTAGAATACTTTTTTACAAAAACACTTAAGGTATATACCAACTACGATTATACTTACGAGGCAGCAACGAAAGCGTTTGACCAGAAGTTTGATCAATTTTTACTTCATCCAGGAGTTAGTAAGAAATTCTTGAAAAATGAATCTTTGATTTTAGATTTTACAGTTAATGATGTTCTGAATCAAAATAAAGGCTTTAGCAGATCGGCCTCTAGCTCTGTATTTACGCAAAGAAGATATGATACGATCAGACGTTACTATATGTTAAAGCTATCATGGGATTTTACAAAAATGTTTTTATAAGATGAAACACATGAAAATACTAAATTACGGAATACTTTTTATACTCTTATGTTGCAGTACGCTCGCTAAAGCACAGTATACACTTTTTTCTAAGGTCGGTACCATCTCGTTTGATAAAACGATGTATATGAAGAACATCGTTAATAAACAGTTTATTGCCAAAGCTGATGGTAATTCCAGAACTCAGTTTGAACAGATGCTTCCAAATATTCCAGAGAATGTTGTCTTAAAGAAGACCCTTAAATTCAATGGAAGTGAAACACTATTTCAACCCGTCGCTGGACAGGAATTGGATATGAAAGCAAAACAACTGATTATGATGTTTGCTCTGGACTTTGATGCGCAGACCTTATCAAATTTAGCAACCAAAGATTATAAACGTTTTAATGATATGATGGGTGATAAAATTATCATTCAGGACTCCGTTAAAAAAATTCAATGGCGTATTACTGATGAGTACCGCGATATAGCTGGTTATACATGTCGACGGGCAAATGGATTTACTTCCGATTCAACTTATGTAATAGGGTTCTATGCAAACGAAATTCCAGTTAGTGGAGGCCCTGAGTCTATAAGTGGCTTGCCGGGTATGATTTTGGGTCTCGTGGTACCAAGTCAACACGTATCTTATTTTGCTACGAAGGTTGAATTGAGCAATACTATTGTAATGGATAAGAAGGTTTTTGAAAATAAGAAGACTAAAACCATGAGCCGAAAACAAATGGTTGATCAATTTACATCCACTATATCGCAATGGTTGAACAAAGATACCGTAAAATATATTATGCAATTAGCTACATTATAGTTGAGTAAGAAAACTGTATATTATTAAATAAAGCCCTTAAATATTACATTTAAGGGCTTTATTAATATAAAAAAATAATATCAAAATAAAAGGCGCTTTTAAAGCGCCTTTTATTTTGATTAAGATAAATAAAAACTATTTACCGTCATTTTTCTTAGCAGTAACTTCATTACGAATTTCTTGTGCTAATGTTTTAATGTCTTGTAATCCTTTGCGTACACGAGTACCTGCAGCAGAGTTACCATTGTTGAAAAATTTGTCTGCATCTCCTTCGATTGATGCTACTAACTCTTTTAATTTTACGTAGTTTTCCATTTTAATAATTATAATTTTAGTTTTATGGTCTTGTTTATTACTCTAATTAACACAATAAATATACAAAAACCAATTTAATAGAAAATATTTTTTCAGAAAAATTTCTGTTAAAAATTGTGAAATATGATTATTCTACAATTTTTAATTCACTAATGATATTGGTAGCTCCAGCAAATTTGTCAATTACAAATAAAACGTAACGAATATCTACAGATATCGTGCGTTGCAATTTGTGATCAAAAATAACGTCACCTGCCATCGCTTCAATATTACCATCAAAAGCCAAGCCAATTAGTTCGCCATTTCCATTTATTACAGGAGAACCTGAATTTCCGCCAGTTATATCGTTGTCACTTAAGAAGTTAACCGGGAGATATCCAGCTTTATCTGCATAGCGACCGTAATCTTTATTGTTTTGCAAATCAATCAATCTCTGAGGCAAATCAAACTCTTCGTCTCCTTTTTTGTACTTAGCAATAGTGCCTTTCAAAGTCGTATAGAAGTTTTGTGCAGCATCATTACGTTTATCTGCAGGCAATGATTTAATAGAACCATATGTTAAACGTAACGTGCTGTTTGCATCTGGATAGAATTTTCCTTTTGGATTAGAAGCTAATACGCCAGCAACATATTTACGGTGTGCAGCCTCGAATTTATCCGTTGCTTCTTTATCTGAAGGCGAAGACTCACGGTATTTATTTAATAATGCTGTCGATAATTTGTACAATGGATCGTTATCCAACGCTAACGCTGTCGGATTGTCTAAAAAGTTATTAAGTCTTTCTTCGGAAGCAAAAATACTATTTTTGACAGCTTCACGAATATATGATGTTAGATCATTGTTGTTTTTACCAGCTAGTTCTGCAACATAAGGAGCGATGTTGCCACCTTTTTTTGCATATAGGTTCAATTCATCAATCAATACATCTTCCTCTAGAGGTAAGTATAATTTCTCATAACTTGAAGCAATTGCTCCTTGCAACTTCGGTAATAACTCTTTACGTTTTGCCTCATTAGACTTTACATATAAATCCAATCCATTTCCGATTGAAAACGGTAAAGCGGCTAATGTACTTGAACGGATCATACCACTTAAATAGTTATCATGACGCGCTTTTTCATTCGTAGCAGCATAATAAGCATTAATCGTAGCAATTACATCACCATATTCTGCTTTATTCTCTTTTTTATTAGCCCATTTGTTAAATTTAGCCTCATCTTGAGCTTTTGTCACCGCAGTTTTGTGCAACGTTAAAGCGTCGATCATTCCTTGGCGATTTTTCCAGTAGTTAGCTACTTGAGAATATTTAGAAGCATAATTGATTTTAACAGCTTGATCTTTGTCCATGTATTTTTTCATGGCATCCATTCCTGTTTTTGATGCCTCTACCCAAGCAGGGTAAGCAAACTTTACATTTTGATCAATTCCTCCTGCAGGCATCCAACGATTGGTACGGCCAGGGTATCCCAATATCATAGCAAAATCACCTTCTTTAAAACCTTTTAAACTGATCGGTAAGAAGTGTTTTGGTTTTAAAGGAACATTTTCCTTAGCATATTCTGCTGGGTTACCATTCTTGTCCCCATATACACGGAAGATAGAAAAGTCTCCTGTGTGGCGTGGCCATTCCCAGTTGTCTGTATCACCACCAAATTTACCTATGCTGTTAGGAGGAGTTCCTACTAAACGGACATCGTTAAAATCTTGATAAACGAAATAGTAATATTCATTGCCATTGTAAAATGATTTTACATTGACGATGTATTTACCGTTTTCGCTGTTTTCTTTTTCGATTTTAGCGATTTCCTGATTAATGATTTTTTGACGTTCAGATTCAGACATTTTATCATTTACTAATGACAAAATTCTTTTTGAAACATCGTCCATACGAACAAAGAAGCGAACGAACAAAGACTTCGGTTTTAGTTCTTCAGATTTTGTTTTTGCCCAGAAACCATTTGTTAAGTGGTCATTTTCAGGAGTTGATAATTCTGCAATTGCACCATATCCACAGTGGTGATTTGTGAATACTAAGCCTTGGTCAGAAACGATTTCTGCAGTACAACCACCATTGAATTGTACGATTGCGTCCTTTAAACTTGAATTGTTGATGCTGTAGATTTCCTCAGCCGTCAGTTTCAATCCTTTCTTTTGCATATCAGCTTCATTAAGTCGCTTCAAGTGCATTAAGAACCACATTCCTTCATCTGCGAATGTGGTCATACTTGCTGTGATAAGCAGCAATAAGATCCATAATTTTTTCATACAAACTTGATAAAAAAGTTTAGTTATTTACTACAAAGGTGGTTTAATTCTGCTTTAAATCAAAATGCGACCAATGAAGCATCTTTTTAACAATAATAATGAAACAGTTATGTCAGTTTTACGTCAATCTGATAATCATTTAATGCATAAGATAAGCATGTGGATGCTTTTCATTATCTTTGTAAAATGCAGCAAACATTTGAAAATTTTAAATTGAATAAGCAGCTTTTGAACGCAATTGAAGAAGCAGGTTATTCGGTTCCAACAGAAATACAACAAAAAGCTATTACACCGATTCTAGCTGGTCAAGATATCATGGGAGTAGCGCAAACAGGCACTGGAAAGACGGCTGCATTTGTCTTACCTATATTAATGAAATTGAAATATGCGCAAGGTCAAGATGCACGCGCTTTAATTTTATCGCCAACCCGCGAACTTGCTATGCAGATCGAGGAAAATATCCAGACATTTTCAAAATATCTTGATTTACGTACAGTCGTTTTATATGGTGGTTTGGGGCCTAAAACCCAAATTGAAAACCTTGAAAAAGGAGTAGACATAATTGTCGCGACACCGGGGCGCTTTTTAGATTTATATTTAGAAGGTCATATTAATGTGAAATCATTGAAATTTTTGGTGATGGATGAGGCCGATAAAATGATGGATATGGGATTCATTTCTAAATTGCACCGTATTTTGGAAGTCGTGCCTCGAAAAAGACAAAATTTATTATTCTCCGCAACAATGGGAGAGCTGGTTCGGAAAATTGCTGGTGATTTCTTAGCTTTTCCAACGGTTATAGAAGTTTCTGAGCAAGCAACGCCAGCTTCGACGGTGAGTCAGAGAGTTTATTTCGTTCCTAACCAAAAAACAAAACTCAATTTATTGCAACATCTATTGAAAGATGATGAATCATTTCATCGTTTAATTGTTTTTTGCAAAACAAGAACAGTTGCGGATAATGTTTTTGCCTTTTTAGAACGTAAATATGGTAAAGATCAAGTACGGGTTATACATGCTAATAAAGGTCAAAATACACGTATCAATTCTATTAATGCCTTTAAAGAAGGAAATATACGAATTTTAGTAGCGACTGATGTAGCAGCACGTGGTCTTGATGTTTCAAATGTTTCTCATGTGATTAACTTTGAAGTTCCCATAGTGACAGAAGATTACGTACACCGTATCGGACGTACCGGCCGTGCATTTAATTCTGGTGATGCTATTACTTTTTGCAATGATGCAGAAAAATATTATTTCAGAAAAATTGAAAAGCTAATGCGTCAGTCTGTTGATGTTGCTCCACTACCAGATGAAGTTTTTATCGAAGAAACACCATATTTCGAACGCCAGGCTATTGCCAAAGAAATCGATATTCAAAAACGAAAAGAAGATCCAGATTTTAAAGGAGCGTTCCACGAGAAGAAATTTGCAATCAAGCAGAAAGAAGCAAAAGCATCACAGCGTGCATCGGGGTTCAAGTCTAATAAACAAGGTCCTAAAACTTCTACTAAAAGAAATTATAGAACAAAATAGTGAGACTTACACCAATTAATATCGTATCGGCATGCTTAGTAGCTTGGTATTTTGTAGAGGATATGTCCGATACGAAACCATTACTGTCTATGACCGCGCTGTTGATCTTAATGGTGGTATTACTATTGGTGGATATTTTCTTCCGGATTATTGTCAAACAAAATAAAAAGCTTTGGCTCTATGAGTTGGGTTTTATAGTGGTAGTCGCGATCTTAACACTTATTATAAAAATAGCGTAAGCCTTTTGTAAAAAGCATTATTAATATGAAACAGTCTTGAGCATATCATATAGAAATCAACATGTTCAGAGTAGCTTCATAGCCTTTAAAAACCGAGTGAAACCAGCTTAATAATTAGTAAAAGCTAACACTCATTATTAAAACAAATCATATTCTAATGAAAAAAGCAGAAATAAAATTACAGGTTGAATTGGATGATGCAAACGTGCCTGACAAAATTACTTGGTCTTCTAATGATGGTGAATCTTCTGATGAACTTCCTGCCAAAGCCATGTTTTTAGCATTATGGGATTCTGCATATAAAAACTCAATGCGTATCGATTTATGGACTAAAGATATGCCTTATGATGAGATGAAACGTTTTTTCTATGAAACCTTACAGACATTAGGAGATTCATTTCTACGTTCTTCAGGCGGTGATCCTATGGCAGAGAAAGTAATCGCAGATTTACGTGATTATTGCGCTCACTTTGCTGATAAAATGGAAGTATTAGAACAACAAAACTAATTTTTTCGGTATGAATTACTTTTTGGTCAAATCTGAACCTTTCAAATACAGCTGGGAGCAATTTAATAAAGATGGTCAGACGTTTTGGGATGGTGTACGTAATTATCAAGCCCGTAACAATCTTAAAGCAATGAAAGAGGGCGATCTTGTTTTATTTTACCATAGCAATGAAGGAAAAGAAGTGGTGGGTATTGCAAAAGTTGTAAAAGAATACTATCAGGATCCTACAACTGAAGATCCGAAATGGGTAGTCGTAGATTTAGCTCCGGTGGAAACATTTAAGAAATCAGTTACACTAGAGCAGATCAAAGCAGATGAGTTTTTACAGGATGTTGCATTAGTACGTCAAGGAAGATTATCTGTAATGCCACTAAAGGCTGAAGAGTTTGATCGTATAGTGGCTTTAGGCTCTGAATAATAGCGTTTGCACTAATTAAAATTAAAAATGCCTCAGATACACCATCTGAGGCATTTTTAATTAGCCTTTGTGATCAAATAAATTGACAAGGTTTTTTAATTCAGTAGCTTTGCTTGGATCTAGCTTACCACTTAATATTAAGCGTAACTCACGACGTCTCATTGCCTCGTCGTAAAGCCTATGTTCCAATTCCGTTTCAGGAACTACTTTCGGAATAGGCTGCGGTTTGGCATGCTCGTCTACCGCTACGAATGTATAATAAGCTTCATTTGATTTTTCTTTTGTTCCCAATGGAAGATTTTGAGCAAACACTTCCATTCTTACTTCAATTGAAGTATTAAAGGCACGTGTTACCTTCGCTTCAATGGTCACAACTTCTCCTAGTCGAATGGACCTTTTGAATGAAACGTTATCGACCGATACGGTTACTACTGGACTATTACAGTGTTTCTGCGCTGCCATTGCAGAACAGATATCCATCCAATACAACAATCTACCGCCCATTAAATTACCAAAAGTATTCGTATCATTCGGTAATACTAATTCATTCATTACCGTAGTAGACTCTTTAGCACATTTCTCCTTCATCTCTTTTTTTATTATTAACGGAAGATTCCGTATTGTTTATCGATTATTTCTAAACTCGCTTTGAAAGGAGTTGGTTGAAAGCCCAAAATCGACTTGGCTTTTGATAATATAAACCCTGTTTTTTGTGGTCTGTTTTCAGATTGACCTATTGATGCCGCCGTAATTTCTGAAATTAAGGATTTGTCAAAGTTCCAAAAATCTGCAATTTGATAGACTGCTTCTGCAATTGTAAACATTTCCTCCCCACTGATGTGGAAAACTCCTGTTGCACGTTTTTCAATAGCTAAAAGACAGGCTTCAGCTAAATCATCAACAAACGTTGGCATGCGCCATTGATCTTTCACCACTTTTATCGGTTCATTTTTTGAAAGTTTTTCTTTTGCCCAAAGCACTAAATTAGAGCGGTTTGGATTAGCATTTATTCCATACACCAATATCGTTCTTAAGATCGCATATTCACATCCAGAGTTATGGATAACTTGTTCTGAACGTAATTTGCTTTTACCATATTCACTTAATGGATTGGTTGAATCATCCTCTTTATATGGACCATTTTGGCCATCAAAAACAAAGTCTGTGGATAACTGTACTAAAAAACCATTTGTCTGCTTACAATAATCGGCCAATTGCTTCGCTACCTCAACGTTCATCTTTTCACAGAGCACTTTATCAGCTTCGCACCCTTCAACACTTGTGATTGCAGCAGTGTGAATGATGTAATTTGGTTTAACTTCTGACAGATAGGTGTTTAAAAGATCTGAATTCATCAAATCCAATTGTTGAAAATGATAATTCGCTACATTCGGATTGTCGTTTTTATTCATGGAAATAGCAAAAACTTCATAATTGAGGTTTTTACTAAGTAGATCGATTAGTTTTTGTCCTAAAAACCCATTTGACCCAGTTATTAACACTTTGTTGGTAACCATCATTAATTTGTGAATTGGAATTCGAGTTTCTCACTTTGTTTTAACATATTGTTGATAACCATTACCTCGAAATCGATAATTCCAGTAAGTCCTGAATAGTTGATTTTTTCTGGATCATCTGTTGGCATATGATAATCAGGATGACCTCCTGTGTGGAAAAATAGAACTGGAATATTCTTCTTATAGAATGAGGTCTGGTCAGAACCACCATTACCATCATGACCTGTATAAAACTTAATTTTAGGTGTGATACCCTTAAATATTTCCGGCCATTTTTTACTTGTTCCATATCCAATTACAGCAACACCCTGTTCAGGATTTAACCTGCCGATCATATCCATGTTTAACATACCTGTTATTTTATCAAGTGGCAAAGTTGGGTGTTCGGTAAAATATTTTGATCCGATTAATCCTAACTCTTCAGCACCAAATGCGATAAAAAGAAAATTATAACTTTCCTTTAAATTATTCGTACTATAATAACGTGCTAATTCCAGTAAACCGGCTACGCCTGAAGCATTATCATCTGCTCCGTTGTGTATTTTACCAACACCGAGAGAGTCTTTTGAGCTGCCTTGATGACCAGTTCCTAAATGGTCATAATGTGCCCCGATTACAATAGTAAGTGGAGCGCCATTGTCTAAAAATGCAATGATGTTATCTGCTTTGCGAATGCTATCACTCACTTTAACTTTCCATACTTTAGCATCAAACGATTGTCTGAATCCTTTTTCACCTAACGGTTGAAGTTTAAGTGTTTTAAAATATTTTTCAATATAATCTGCCGCTTTGAATACTTCTTTGCTTCCTGTACCGCGACCTTTCATTTTATCACTTGCAAGATAGTTGATATGTTTTTTTACGAGTTCAGGATTGCTGTATTGTGCAATTCCTTGTAAACTTAGAACACTGAAAAGTGTTAAAAGGGTGCATTTAATATATAATTTTATCATTTGTAGTTGTTCATAAAAAAAGCCTTGAAAATTCAAGACTTTTTAGAAGTCGTTATTAATCTTCTACGATTTCACTATGTATACTTGTTTTTTCTTCTTTCTCTTCTTTAAAATATTTCTTTTGGAAGAGTAGAATCAGCACAACCCCCACCGATATTGCAGAATCAGCAATATTGAATACCGGTCGAAAGAATAGAAATTCTTGACCACCCCAAATCGGGAGCCAAGATGGGAATGTTCCATTAATCAGTGGAAAATAGAGCATATCAACGACCTTTCCATGGAAAATCGTTGCATATCCTCCATCTGCAGGAAATAATGAAGCTTTATCGTACCAGGTGCTTTCACTAAAGATCATACCATAAAAAGTAGAGTCGATAATATTTCCAAGTGCTCCTGCAAAGATTAAGGCAATATTGAGAATAAATCCGCGATTATATTTCTTTTTAACCATGTAATGCAGGCCATAGCCGATTGCTCCAACAGCGATAATACGAAAAAGTGTTAGCATCAGTTTCCCAAATTCGCCACCAAATTCCATTCCATAGGCCATTCCATTATTCTCTATAAAATGGATTTGTACAAATTTACCAATCACCTCATAACTTTGACCAATGGTCATATTTAATTTGACCCATATTTTTGATATCTGGTCAATTAAAAGAACGAGAATAATCAGAATTACTGGTTTAGTATAGCCTTTCATAGTTGTAAAAATGGTCTTTACTTTTGGTAAAGACCATTATGTTTTTGTATTTAAAAAATATTAATACTGTTTATTTTTAGCTTCGATACTTAACGTAGTGTGAGGAACAGCTTTCAATCTTTCCTTTTGGATCAATTTTCCCGTTTCTCTACAAATACCATAAGTTTTGTTCTCAATACGAACTAAAGCCGCATCTAAGTTGTCGATGAATTTTCGTTGGCGAGCAGCTAACTGATTCGTTTGTTCTTTTTCTAAAGTGGCAGAACCATCTTCCAAAGTTTTATAAGTACCAGCAGTATCATCCGTACCGTTTGCATCACTATTATTTAGAGAGGCTGTTAAGGCAGCAAGTTCCTCTTTTGCAATTCTTAGTTTTTCTAAGATAATGCTTTTAAATTCTTGTAGCTCTGAATCGCTATAGCGTGTCTTTTCGTTATTAGTTGCCATAATTTAAATTTTTTCGATTAAAACATTCAATTCCTTTCCGTCAATATCAATGCTATCTCCGGTAGTTAGTGATTCTTCGAAACTCAATGAATCCGCTAGAATTTCGGTACAAATATAAGATAAATTTTCATTCGTTGCGCTCTCAATATCAGCATCTTTGCTAACTAAAACACGGATACGGTCAGTAACCTCAAAACCTTTGTCTTTCCTTAGGTTTTGGATACGGTTAACCAACTCTCTTGACAATCCTTCTTGTTTTAATTCCTCAGAAATATGGATATCCAGGGCTACGGTTAATTTAGCTAAATTAGCGACCTGCCAGCCAGCAACATCTTCTGCTATAATTTCTACATCGCTCAATTGAATTGTATAAGGTGTATCGGCTAATAAAATTTCACCATCGCTTTCCAATTTTGCAAGCTCTTCTGTAGAAAGTGCATTGATTTTTGCAGACACTAACTTCATGTCTTTACCAACTTTCGAGCCAAGAGCTTTAAAGTTCGGTTTAATTTTTTTCTTGATAATACCTGTCGTGTCCGTAATGAATTGAATATCTTTAATATTCGTTTCGGAAAGTATCAAATCTTTTACCTTTTCTACACGTTCTTGGAAGCTATTATCCAGTACCGGAAGTAAGATTTTGTTTAACGGTTGTCGTACATTGATGCCTACTTTTTTGCGCAGTGATAAGGTAAGGGATGAAATATCTTGAGCCAATGACATACGCTCCTCCAAATCCTTGTCGATCAATTTTTCCTGATAATTCGGGAAATTTGCTAAATGCACGGATTCAAAAGTTTCCCTACCCGTAGCGTTGTTCAAATCTAGATACAACTGGTCTGAAAAGAAAGGCGAGATAGGAGACATCAATTTCGCTATCGTATCCAAACAAGTAAATAAAGTTTGGTAAGCAGAGATCTTATCTTCAGAATATTCTCCCTTCCAGAAACGACGGCGGCAAAGACGAACGTACCAGTTACTTAAATGCTCGTCAACAAAATTTTGGATGGCACGTGCCGCTTTTGTGGGCTCGAAGTCCGCATAAAATTCATCGACTTCTTTAATTAAACTGTTCAATAGTGATATTACCCAACGGTCTATTTCAGGACGGTTTTCTAAAGCAATATCCGCTTCACTATAACTAAATTTATCAATGTTAGCGTACAGAGCAAAAAATGCATAAGTATTATATAAAGTTCCGAAAAACTTACGACGTACCTCATCAAGCCCTTCTTCATTGAACTTTAAATTATCCCATGGTGAAGCATTGCTGATCATGTACCAACGTGTTGCATCAGCACTATATTTATCTAACATGGTAAATGGATCAATCCCATTACCAAGGCGTTTAGACATTTTATTACCATTTTTATCTAAAACCAATCCATTCGAAATGACATTTTTGAATGCAACCGATTTTTGTAGCATCGTTGAGATTGCATGAAGTGTGAAGAACCAGCCACGTGTCTGATCAACTCCCTCCGCAATGAAGTCTGCCGGAAATGCTTCTTTATAACCTTCTTTAAATGGAAGTGCTTCTCCTTTTGCAAGTTTTTCATAGTCTAGACCCCACTGGGCGTAAGGCATAGCACCAGAATCAAACCAAACATCGATTAAATCAGGTTCACGGAATAATTTTTGACCCGCGTCCGATACAAATACAATATCGTCTACATAAGGACGATGCAGATCAAGTTTTTCAGTTCCGAATTTATCCAAATATGCTTTGTTAGTTTCTTTTTCTTTTTCAGATAATACATCAGAAACCAGAGATGCTTCCAATAAAGCCTTTAATTCAGGCATAGAACCAACGCAGATTTCTTCATTCTCATCTTCAGAGCGCCAGATAGGTAGGGGAGTCCCCCAGTAACGTGAGCGTGATAGATTCCAGTCAACTAGATTTTCCAACCAATTACCAAAGCGTCCAGTACCAGTCGCTTCAGGCTTCCAGTTAATGGTTTTATTTAGTGCAACTAAATCATTTTTAACAGCGGTCGATTTAACAAACCAGCTATCCAAAGGATAGTAGAGAACAGGTTTGTCTGTACGCCAGCAGTGTGGGTAAGTATGCTCGTATTTTTTAACATCAAAAGCTTTGTTGTCTTCTTTCAATTTTATGGCGATAAGCACATCTGTAGGTCGGAAATCTTTATCGGCACGTTCAGCATCCGAATAATATTCCTCTTTAACAAAACGACCTGCAAAGTCAGTGATTTCCTTAACAAATCGACCAGTACGATCCACAGTAGGTACCTCTTTGCCATTTTCATCTTTGATCAAGATTCCCGGTACACCTTGCTCTTTAGCTACTCTAAAGTCATCTGCGCCGTATGTTGGTGCAGCATGCACGATACCTGTACCATCTTCTGTGGTTACAAAATCTCCAGGGATTACACGGAAAGCTTTTTCCTGTAGTTCATCTGACGTGATATAAGGCATCAACTGCTCATAGCGTAAACCAACAAGCTCTTCGCCCGTGAAAGTTGCCGCAACTTCCCAAGGAATAACCTTATCACCTAAATTATAATCTTGAAACGATGCGTCTTTTCCTTCAGTTTTAAAATGTTTAGGGATCAAATCTTTAGCCAATATAACCGAAACCGGTGTCCCTGTATATTGATTAAAAGTTTTAATTTTTACATAGTTTATTTTTTTACCAACGACCAGTGCCGTATTGGAAGGTAATGTCCAAGGCGTAGTTGTCCAAGCAATGAAAGCAACATCTTCAGAGTCATCTTCCACTAAAGTGGCAATTGCTGGATGCAATTGATTTTTGATTAATCTAAATTGTGCGACAATTGTCGTATCCTTTACATCTTTGTAAGTACCAGGTTGATTTAGTTCATGTGAGCTCAATCCTGTTCCTGCCGCAGGTGAATAAGGCTGTATGGTATACCCTTTGTATAAAAGACCCTTTTTATAAAATTCTTTTAAGATATACCAAAGTGTTTCAATATATTCATTTTCATAGGTAATATAAGGGTTTTCAAGATCTACCCAATACCCCATTTTTATAGTTAAATCATTCCATACATCAGTGTATTTCATTACCTCTGTACGGCAGGCATCATTGTACTCTTCAACAGATATTTTCTTTCCAATATCTTCTTTAGTAATGCCAAGTTTTTTTTCAACAGCAAGTTCAATTGGAAGGCCGTGCGTATCCCATCCGCCCTTACGTTTTACTTGAAATCCTTTTAAAGTTTTATAACGACAGAAGATATCTTTGATTGCGCGCCCCATTACATGGTGAATACCAGGCATACCGTTGGCAGAAGGAGGACCTTCATAGAAGGTGTACGTTTTATTTCCTGGACGGTTTGTGATACTTTTTTCGAATATTTTTTCCTGTTCCCAACGGGTCAATATTTCTTTGCCTATTTCCGGCAAATTAAGCTGCTTATATTCTTTATACATCAGTGTCTCGTATTCTTTTTCTAAAGGTCGCTAATTTAATCAATTAAGCTGAAAGGTAAAAGCTAAAAAACAACCCTTTTAAGGTAAATACAACCTTTAACATCAGGTTGTATAGCATAATCAATCTAAAAAGTGATATTTAAACTTGAAGGAGTGATTATATCAATAGGATTCATAAATAAAAAAAGCCCAATATTCTCTGAATATTGGGCTTTGTCTGTATATTTTAATTCTTTATGCAGAGAAAGAACTTCCGCAACCACAAGTGCTGGAAGCATTTGGATTGTTGAAGGTAAAACCACGTGCATCTAAACCGTTTCTAAAATCAACTTCCATCCCAGCTAAATATAAACCATGTGCTTTGTTCATAAATACCCTAATTCCCGAAATACTGTATTCGCTATCACCTTCTTTTTTCTGGTCGAATCCTAAAATATAGCTCATCCCAGAACAACCGCCACCTTCAACACCAATACGTAATCCAAAATCATCTGAAATTTCTTGTTGATCCTTCAGTTTTTTTAGTTCCTTTATCGCTCCTTCAGTTAATGTCAAGGGAGCTTTTTCTGTTATAGTCTCTGTACTCATCGTGATAATATTTTAACCAACTTAAACAAAATTACATAATTTTAATAGAAAATAGGACTGCTTCTAATTTATGACATTGATTAAACACATTGATTGCCAATATCGGACATCGGTCGGTTCGTAACATGTTACAAAGTAATATGTATTAACATCAATTTGATCGTCATGGGATTCCTGATATTGATATTTATTTGTGGATGAGCAACTTTCTTTTATTGATTTTATGTGCATCATATGCAGGAAAGAATCAGGAGATATTTGAATTTTTCATTTTAATGAATTTTAATAAATAAGGGGTTTTTGTTAAATTTCGTAATAATAAAGCCTGTTTTTTGAGGCCTTTTTTAAGTATTATACTATATTTGTAGACTAAAATCATAATATTCATATTTTACACTAGATTAAAACAATGGAAAGAGATCAAGCCATTTTCAATTTGATAGCTGATGAGCTGAAACGCCAAGAGGAGGGTATCGAATTAATCGCATCAGAAAACTTCGTTTCAAAACAAGTTATGGAAGCTGCAGGTTCAGTTTTGACAAATAAATATGCTGAAGGCTTACCGGGAAAACGTTACTATGGAGGTTGTGAGGTAGTCGATGAAATTGAGACTATTGCCATCAACCGTGCAAAGGAATTATTCGGTGCAGAATGGGTAAACGTACAACCACATTCAGGAGCACAGGCCAACGCAGCAGTTTTTTTAGCAACAATTAAACCAGGTGATAAAATACTAGGTCTTGATTTATCGCATGGTGGTCACTTAACACACGGTTCTCCAGCAAATCTTTCAGGTAAAATTTACCAACCTTTGTTTTATGGTGTAAAAGAAGATACAGGACTAATTGACTATGAACAATTAGAAGAAACAGCACTTCGTGAAAAACCAAAAATGATTATTTGTGGTGCTTCTGCTTATTCTCGTGATTGGGATTATGCGCGTATCCGTAAAGTTGCTGATGAAATTGGAGCTTTGGTTTTAGCGGATATTTCTCACCCAGCAGGACTTATCGCAAGAGGATTGTTGAATGATCCACTTCCACATTGTCATATCGTAACAACTACTACCCATAAAACACTTCGTGGACCACGTGGCGGTATGATCATGGTAGGTAAAGATTTCGAAAACACTTGGGGTGCAAAAACACCAAAAGGAGAAACAAGAACTATTACACAGTTGTTAGATTTAGCAGTATTCCCAGGTACACAAGGTGGACCTTTGGAGCATACTATCGCTGCTAAAGCTATTGCTTACGGTGAAGCTCTTTCTGACGAATATATGGAGTATATTGTTCAAGTAAAGAAAAACGCAGCGGCTTTAGCACAGTTCTTCGTAGAAAGAGATTACAAAATTATTTCCGGCGGTACAGACAATCATTTAATGTTGGTTGACTTACGTAATAAAGATATTTCTGGTAAAGAAGCAGAGGCAGTTTTAGGAAAAGCGGGTATCACAACTAACAAAAATATGGTTCCTTTTGATTCTCGTTCTCCTTTTGTTACTTCAGGTGTTCGTTTTGGTACAGCAGCCATTACAACGCGCGGTATCAAGGAAACAGAGATTGTACAAATCGGTGAATTAATTGATGCAGCTATCTTAAATGCATCAAACGAATCAGAACTTGCTAAAATCCACGCTAAGGTAAAAGAGATGATGGCAGGTTTCCCTCTTTATAAATAAGAAGTACGTTAACATATCATAACATAATAAGTGCCCTTGATTTAAAATGAGGGCACTTTTTTTGTGCAAATGTTAAAAAGTCTTAAATTCCATTGTAATAATTTGATTACTCGATAATTTTCTCTTGTTTTGAGTATACGAAAATTGATCACTATATAAACGAAATACTATACGACAGACATCTACTTTTTAAACAGGTTGTAATTAAAATTAATTTGGTAACTGCTAAAAATAGGTGAAGTATGAGTATTTTAAATAAAAAGACGGATCAAGAATTAATCCATATATATTTAGATGGTAAAGAAACAGCGTTAGCAGCTTTGTTAGAACGTTATAAATCAAAAATATACACATCCATTTATATGAAAGTAAAAGATGAATATCTTGCAGAAGATATTTTTCAGGAAACTTTTATAAAAGTAATCAATACATTAAAAGGAGGGAAATATAATGACGAGGGTAAATTCTTGCCCTGGGTTATGCGCATTGCCCATAATATGATTATCGATCATTTTAGAAAAGAGAAAAGAGCTCCGAGTATTGTCAATACAGAAGGTTTTGATATTTTCGATGTATTGGATTTCAGTGATGAAAATGTGGAATCAAAAATGTTAAGAGAACAGCGTGATATCGATTTGAAGAAAATGATTCAAAAACTTCCTGATGATCAAAAAGAGGTATTGATTATGAGACATTTTTGCGATATGAGCTTTAAAGATATAGCTGATATCACTGAAGTGAGTATCAATACTGCATTGGGACGTATGCGGTATGCATTAGCCAATCTTCGTAAGATGATCGAAGGCCAAAGTCTGATGTTGCAGATGGGTTAGTATCACACAATATACTACTATTTAAAAGGGATGAACCGATGAGGGCATCCCTTTTGTTTTTTGACTTTCTATGTAATAATGTCATATTTTTGTTTCACTTATTGTTCTTTTATGTATTAATGAATGATTTTAGTACATTAGTATGTGAAATTTTGTCTGTTATGACAAGGTGGAATGTATTTTGATAAGTAACTACTAAAACAAAGAAAATATTATGTATTGGATTTTATTTATAGGGATCATGGTTATAAGCCTGATCGTTCAAACCCGATTTAAAAATAAGTTTAAAAAATATTCTGAAATTCCTTTAACGAGTGGATTGACAGGGGCAGAGATTGCACAAAAAATGCTTCATGATAATGGTATTTATGATGTGAAGGTCGTTTCGATCCCTGATCGTTTAGGTGACCACTATAATCCAGCAGATAAAACAGTAAATCTAAGCCCTGAAGTTTACAGTGGAAGAAGTATTGCCGCAGCGGCAGTTTCTGCTCACGAATGTGGTCATGCTGTGCAACATGCTACGGCATATAAATGGTTAGGATTTAGATCTGCCATGGTACCCATGGTGAGCTTCGCTTCAAAATTGACATCTTGGGTTTTGATGTTGGGTGTTATATTAATGGCCTTTTCACAGAACTACATTGTTCTAGCAATAGGAGTTGCGGCATTAGCGATTACAACAATTTTTAGTTTCGTGACGCTTCCAGTAGAATTTGATGCCTCAAATCGTGCGAAAGCCTGGTTAAGCAATAATGGTGTAACTTACAGCTCGACAGAAGATGAAGGTGTAAAAGATGCATTAAAATGGGCTGCAATGACATATGTAGTAGCAGCATTAAGTGCTTTGGTTACCCTATTATATTATGCTTCCCTATTATTCGGAAGAAGAGATTAAGGGCTTTACGGATACTTAAAAGCACAAAAAAGCGAATGTTTTTATAAATATTCGCTTTTTTTATGTATTAATCCTTGGAATTGAATTCTATATGCTTCAGCTTCCGACTATTTTTTTAACTTTGCTTTTTATAATAGCATAGACTTACAATTATCATGTTTCAGAACTTACAGGATAAATTAGATAGAGCCTTTAAGGTTTTAAAAGGCCAAGGCAGTATTACCGAGATCAACGTTGCAGAAACGATGAAAGAAATTCGTAAGGCATTATTAGATGCCGATGTGAATTATAAAACTGCAAAGACATTTACAGATGATGTTAAACAAAAAGCGTTAGGTGAAAATGTATTAACAAGTATCTCACCCGGCCAATTGTTGACCAAAATCATGAATGATGAGTTGACAGCGTTAATGGGAGGCTCTGTTACTGAATTAGAAGCTTCTAAAAATCCGACTGTTATATTAATCGCCGGATTAAATGGTGCTGGTAAAACAACATTCTCAGGGAAATTAGCTTTATACTTAAAAGATAAAAAAGGTAAAAAGCCTTTATTAGTAGCTGGTGATGTGTATCGTCCTGCGGCAATTGACCAATTGGAAGTATTGGCAGGACAGGTAGGTGTTCCGGTTTATGTAGACCGTAATTCGACAGATCCAATCGCTATAGCAAAAGCAGGGGTAGAGGAGGCAAAAAGAAGTGGACATAATGTAGTGATCATTGATACTGCAGGTCGTTTGGCTATTGATGAGCCTTTAATGGTGGAGATTACTGCTGTAAAAGAAGCTACTCAACCGCATGAAATTCTCTTTGTTGTGGATTCGATGACTGGTCAAGATGCTGTGAATACAGCTAAAACATTCAATGACCGTCTGGACTTTACAGGTGTCGTTTTAACAAAACTAGATGGGGATACTCGTGGTGGTGCCGCATTATCAATTAAATCTGTTGTAAACAAACCAATCAAATTTATCGGTACAGGCGAGAAGATGGATGCATTAGATGTGTTTTATCCGGATCGTATGGCTTCCCGTATTTTGGGTATGGGTGACGTTGTCTCTTTAGTAGAAAGAGCACAACAACAATTTGATGAAAAAGAAGCCGCAGAGCTTCAAAAGAAAATTCGCAAAAATAAATTTGACTTCAACGATTTTAAATCGCAGATTCAGCAAATCAAAAAAATGGGTAACATGAAAGATTTGATGGGTATGATTCCTGGAGTCGGTAAAGCGATGAAAGATATTGAAGTAGATGATAATGCATTCAAGCCAATTGAAGCAATTATTGATTCAATGACTCCATTTGAAAGAGAAAATCCAGATGCGATCGATCAAAAAAGACGTTCTCGTATTGCCAAAGGTTCAGGTACTGATATCAATGAAGTGAATAAGTTAATGAAGCAGTTTGGCGATATGCGAAAAGTAATGAAGCAGATGTCAAACCCGGCAATGGCAGCGAAATTAATGAAAAGCATGCCTAAAATGCCAGGGAAATAAGATAGAAATTATTTTTTATATCCTTTAATACCCTAAAAATGCATAATTTTTAGGGTATTTTTTTAGAGATATAAAAAATGCCAGTTCGATTGTAAATGGGGCGTTGTAGCTGGCCCATTGTCATAGAGTTATCAAAGATGAAATAAATGAGCTATAAGGGCATGGATTCTCTGATATCTTTTGACAATTCGTATTTATTTTTTTGTATTTTAGACTTAGTTCTGATTGTAATAGAATTATTTTTTAACTTTGTAAAACAATGGATGACCCCGGGCAATTATCGGAATACGGAAAGATACTTATCATAATTTTGGTAGGCATATTTTTAGTTGCGATGACCATTATGGCAGGAAGAATGCTTTCTGTAAATAAACCTACTCCTCAAAAATTAAGTACTTATGAATGTGGTGAAGACGCAGTAGGCTCTTCGTGGGTTCAATTTAACCCAAGATTTTATGTTATTGCACTTATATTTTTACTTTTTGATGTAGAGCTCATTTTCATATTTCCTTGGGCTACTGTATTTGGACAGGCCGAATACATTGCCGCCGATGGAAGATGGGGGTGGTTTACTCTGATTGAAATGGCATTGTTTGTAGGTATACTTATTATAGGGTTGATTTTTGTGTGGGTAAAGGGCGATCTCGAATGGGTAAAGCCGATACATCAACGACCAAAGGTCAATGTCAGTATTCCAAGTACTGCTTATGATGGCCTTAATCAAGCAACTTATCCCTTAAGGGCGTATACAGTGCAGTTAGACGATAAAGCAACTGCAGAAAAAGCTAATGAAGAAATGCCTGTAGCCCCAAAAATAGCTTTTAAACCCAGATTCAAAAAACCAGGAGCAACATCATGAGTTTAGAAAGTCAAATACAGAATAATGGTGTTATTGTAGCCAAATTGGACGATCTCCTGAATTGGGCAAGACTATCATCGATGTGGCCGATTAGTTTTGGTATAGCCTGCTGTGCCATCGAGATGATGGGAGCCATGGCTGCTAATTATGATCTCGATCGATTAGGGGTTTTTCCTCGCCCTTCACCTAGACAGTCGGATGTGATGATTATAGCAGGGACGGTAACCTTTAAAATGGCCGATCGTATTCGGAAGCTATATGAACAGATGCCAGAACCAAAATATGTGATTTCGATGGGATCATGTTCAAATTGTGGAGGGCCATATTGGCAACATGGATATCATGTTGTAAAGGGAGTTGATCGCGTTATACCGGTGGATGTATATGTGCAAGGCTGTCCTCCGAGACCAGAAGCATTGATTGGTGCATTTTTAGAATTACAAAAGAAAATTGAAAAAGAAAGTTTATTGGGAGAACAGTTGTTTAACCAAAAAGCTTAATAGAATAGAAATAGAAAAATAGACATGGGAAAAGATTTTTATGGTGATTTGCAATTAGGTGTTCTTGGCGGTGGTCAATTGGGCCGTATGTTGATTCAAGAGGCCATTAATTATAACGTTAATGTTCACATTCTTGATCCAGATAAGAATGCTCCTTGCCGTAAATTATGCAATCGTTTTGAATGTGGCTCTCTGAGCGATTTTGAAACTGTATACAATTTTGGAAAAGATCTTGATATGATTACCATTGAGATCGAAAAGGTAAATGTGGATGCCTTAGAAAAATTGGAAGAAGAAGGTGTACTTGTCTATCCACAATCGCGTATCATTCGTCTTATACAAGATAAAGGATTGCAAAAGCAGTTTTTTAAACAAAATGATATTCCAACTTCTGCATTTCAGCTGATCTCTACCAAAGAGAATCTTAAAAATACAAATTTGACTATTCCTTATATTCAAAAACTGCGTAAAGATGGTTATGATGGTAAGGGAGTGAAGAAGATAAACACAGTTGATGATTTAGAAACTGCTTTTGATGAACCCTCTTTAATTGAAGAATGGGTTGATTTCGAAAAAGAAATAGCTGTTATAGTCGCACGAAATGATGATGGTGATGTTGCAACTTTTCCAATGGTAGAAATGGAGTTTAATCCTGAAGCTAACCTGGTGGAGTTTTTAATAGCACCTTCAACATATGGTTTCGATATTCAGCAACGAGCGGAAGAATTAGCCAAGAAGATTGCCAATGATTTACAGATTGTCGGACTTCTAGCTGTTGAAATGTTCTTAACAAAAGACGGTGAGATATTAGTCAATGAACTTGCGCCACGTACACATAACAGTGGTCATCAAACAATAGAAGGGAACTATGTTTCTCAATTTGCACAACATTTGAGAGCGATCTTTAATTTGCCATTAGGCGATACACGTTGTCGAACTAATGCAGTGATGATAAATCTTCTTGGTGAAGAAGGTTATGAAGGATTAGCAAAATACGAGGGTGTAGAAGAGATTCTGGCTATGGAAGGTGTATATGTACACTTGTATGGCAAAAAATTCACTAAACCTTTCCGTAAGATGGGACACGTGTGTATTATCAATGACGACCGTGAATTAGCCATCAGTAATGCTAGAAAAGTACAAGAAATTTTAAAAGTAAAAGCTTAAAAATATATGTCAACATTGAACCAGGTTTTAGTTGGAATTATTATGGGAAGTAAATCAGACTTACCTGTAATGCAAGATGCAGTAGATGTATTAAAAACATTGGGAGTTCCTTTCGAAGTAACGATTGTTTCCGCACATCGTACGCCGCAACGAATGTTTGATTATGCGCAAGATGCGGCGAAAAGAGGTTTGAAAGTTATTATTGCTGGTGCAGGTGGAGCAGCACATTTACCAGGTATGGTAGCATCAATTACGCATCTGCCTGTTATCGGCGTTCCGGTAAAGTCATCTAATTCAATTGATGGATGGGATTCTGTATTATCGATCTTACAGATGCCAAATGGTATTCCTGTAGCGACAGTGGCATTGAATGCAGCGAAAAATGCAGGTATCCTTGCCGCACAGATAATAGGAACACAAGATAAAGAAATCGAAAAAAATATCATCGCTTTTAAAGCTGAATTAGCCGCAAAAGTGATTGAAACAGCTGAAGAAGTCGAAAAAATGACTTTTTAAGTGTGAATATAATTATAAAAATAAAGGGGGCTTAAGCCCCCTTTATTTTTATAATTATATTTTAGCTAAATGCTGTTCTACGTAATCGTAGCTTTTCTTTAAGCTCTCAAATTTATTAGGTAGATAGATATCATCTTGTTCAACAAAAGCATATTTTAAACCAGCTTTTGCTTTTGCCTGTGCGATAGCAATAAAATCAATATGGCCAGTTCCAACTTCTGTATATTTTACCTCTTTTGAAATTGCGCCAAAGTCTAATTTGTCAAATTCAGGTCCAACAATAGTTTTTGTAAATGCTTTATCCATATCCTTGATATGCCATAATTTGAATCGGTTCGGAAATTTTTCAAATAAACTGACCGGATTAATTCCTGCCTTTTCTGCCCAGTATAAATCAAGTTCAAAATCAACAAGGTCGGGCTCTGTAAAAGCCAACAATACTTCTTCCCCTTTGGTGCCATTTCCTAAATCTCTAAATTCCCAGAAATGATTATGGAAAGCAACCTTTAAACCATGTTTCTTAGCCGCTTCACCCGCTTTATTTAGCTGTTCAGCTATGTAAAGAAAATCATCCTTCTTTAAGGCAGAAATATCAAACATTGGAGAGACAGGAGCGATAACATATTCTTGTCCTAACTCTTTTGCCGCTTCAAAATAGATATTTAGATCCTCTTTATCTTGATGGTTTCGGCTGAAGTATTTTGACATATCGTAATGACCGCTATGCGATTTTAGGCCGTTATCGTCTAATACTTTTTTTAAACTTTTATAATCTAAACCCCAAAAACTTTTTGCTACAGTATCTATTCCATATGTTTCAACATGCTTATAACCTATTTTAGAAACCTGCTGTAAAGAATCGGTCGGGTTTGCAGTCATCAGATCTCGAATCGAATATAGTTGTACACCTATATTAGCAAAAGGTGAATCAATACCTGGTTTCTTACTTTCACAAGAAAGGAGCTGTGGTAGGAAATATGCTGCAGAAAGTCCAAGACCAGCTTTTTTGATAAATTGACGGCGTGAATTATTCATACTGTTTAATTTGTTTGTAGTTTAGTTTAAGGATTAAGTTACAACTAATTTTAAAGAAAACCATTATTATAAAATAAAAAATGGGGATGTATAGCATACATCCCCATTTTAATATTCTCAGAAAAGAAAATTATACCGTCATGATATCTTTTTCTTTTAATTCTGCTAATTTATCAACTTTTGCAATATATAAATCAGTCAATTTCTGAACTTCAGCTTCACCAACTTTTATTTCGTCTTCAGAAGCACCGTCATTTTTCAATTTTTTCAAAGACTCATTTGTTTCTTTGCGGATATTACGAACAACAACACGACCTTTTTCAGTTTCTTCTTTTGCCTTTCTTACTAAATCACGTCTTCTTTCTTCTGTTAAAGCAGGAATTACCAAACGGATCACAATACCATCATTTTGTGGGTTAACACCTAAGTTAGCATCTGTGATAGCTTTTTCAATAGCATTGATCAATTGTTTTTCCCATGGTTGGATAACAATAGTACGTGCGTCAGTTGTATTAATATTACTAACTTGAGACAACGGAGTTGGAGATCCATAATAATCAACCGAAATGCCATCTAACATAGATGGTGAAGCTTTTCCGGCACGAATTTTTGTTAATTCTGATTCTGTAAAAGAAACAGCTTTGGACATATTCTCCTTACAATCGTCCAATTCAAGTGAAATCAATTCATTCATATCTTAATATCGTTTTTTTCTTTTTTATGATTAGCGTACGATAGTACCTACAGGCTCTCCGTTTGCTAATTTAGACAAGTTACCAGGCTTGTTCATATCGAACACAATAATTGGTAAGTTGTTTTCTTGACACAGTGTAAATGCTGTCATATCCATTACATTCAAACCTCTTTGATACACTTCTGTGAATGAAATTTCATCAAAACGTGTAGCTGAAGGATCTTTTTCAGGATCTGCAGTATAAATACCATCAACACGAGTACCTTTTAAAACTGCATCTGCATTAATTTCAATCGCACGAAGTGAAGCTGCGGTGTCTGTCGTAAAATATGGGTTACCCGTTCCGGCTCCAAAGATAACAATACGACCTTTTTCAAGGTGACGTACAGCTCTTCTGCGAATAAAAGGCTCACAGATCTGCTCCATCTTAATAGCTGTCAACAAACGGGTTTTCAAACCTACTTTTTCAAGACCATCTTGCAACGCCATACTATTGATAACCGTTGCTAACATGCCCATATAATCCGCTTGTACACGGTCCATACCAGACTGTTCTGCACTTAAACCTCTATAGATATTACCTCCACCAATAACAATAGCAATTTCTAAGCCTTGAGTATGTAACTCTTTAATGTCTTTTGCATATTGTGCAACTCTCTTGATGTCAATGCCATAGCTTTGATCTCCCATTAAGGATTCGCCGCTAAGTTTTAATAGGATACGTTTGTATTTCATAATTGTTTTTTTGGAAATTCTCCAAAGGCCAAAGATAAAATTTTTTTTTCATCCGATAAGGACGAATGTCATATTTATTAGGAATTTTTAACTTTTTCTATCACCTGCCTATAATATTCTTCGTATTGGGGCATAATATTACTAAGTTGGAATGTTTTAGCTCGCTCTAATGCAGCATCTTTAAACTTTTCTAGGCGATCATTATCCTCTAAAATATAGATTGCATTTTTCGCCATTTCATCAACATCACCAATATCACTTAAGAATCCTGTTTCTCCATTAACATTCAGTTCTGGTAAACCTCCCGTATTGGTTGAAATAACAGGAACTTTACAGGCCATTGCTTCCAAAGCGGCTAGACCAAAACTTTCAGAACTCGATGGCATTAAGAAAAGATCGGATACGGATAGAATTTCTTCAACAGCATCTTGTTTACCCAGAAAGCGAACATCTTGACATACACCAAGATCACGACATAATTCTTCAGCATTCGTCCGTTCTGGTCCATCACCAACCATTAATAGTTTACTGGGGATATGTTCATTTACTTTTTGAAATATGCGAATCACATCTCCGGTATTTTTAACTTTTCGGAAGTTGGAGGTATGAATCAAAATGCGTTCATTTCCCGGAGCAATAGCTCGTTTAAAATGAGAACGGTCTTTTATACTAAAGCGTTCCAGATCAATGAAATTAGGAATAACTTGAATGTCTCGCTTAATATCAAAATAAGTAAGCGTTTGATCCTTTAAACTCTGTGATACGGTTGTTACACCATCAGACTGATTAATTGAAAAAGTAACGACAGGGCTAAAGCTTTTATCTTTACCAACTAAAGTAATATCAGTGCCATGTAATGTCGTTACAACAGGAATATTGATGCCGTAAGTTAATAAGATTTGTTTAGCCATAAAAGCAGCTGAAGCATGTGGAATGGCGTAGTGAACGTGGATGACGTCTAGTTTTTCAAAACGAACAACATCAACAAGTTTACTTGCTAAGGCAGATTCGTATGGCAAGAAATCAAAAAGAGGATATTGTGAAACAGCAACTTCGTGATAAAATAGATTTTCCGAAAAAAAATCCAAGCGGGCAGGTTGCCGGTAAGTGATGAAGTGAACCTGATGTCCATGCGTAGCTAAAGCCTTTCCAAGTTCTGTTGCTACGACGCCACTACCGCCGAATGTTGGATAACATACAATCCCTATTTTCATAATGCTTATTTATTTACTGCAAATTAAAGATTAATTTGTAAAACAGCCAATCACACGAATGCAATAATTTGTGAAGGACTATTTTCAGGTATTATGAATCGGTATTGCTGGTTTATTGCTGGAAATAAATTATCTTGTTATATATTAACTAAACTTATTATGAAGACTTTTGTAAGCAGTATATCTGGAAAGACATTTCCCATTACTAGTAAAGTGTTGGGATCTACATTAAGAACTTCTATTTTTGATCTTGTCAAGGAGGATTTTCCAGAATTTTCAAAAGAATCTCTCATTGCCTCTAGCGAACTGGATGGATATAAAGAAAAGTATATCTCAACAATCTTGAAAAATGAGTTGGGAGAGCTTACACGTTTAGATCAGCTGGTGATTGAGAGTATGAATAATAATCAGATGATTAGCGCATCTATTGACCAAGAGGAAGTTGCAGATTCTTTTGGGGAACGTATTGCAGATAGAGTTGCTGGGTTTGGAGGGAGCTGGACATTCATTTTATCCTTTTTAGGATTTTTAGTTTGTTGGATTGTGTTAAATATGTATTGGTTGAGTAACAAAGGATTTGACCCATATCCATTTATATTGCTCAATTTGTTGTTATCCTGTATTGCTGCTTTACAGGCTCCCGTTATTATGATGAGTCAAAACAGACAAGAGGATAAAGACCGTAAAAGAGCGCAGAATGATTATATGGTCAATCTTAAAGCAGAGTTGGAAATACGTACTTTACATGAAAAGATAGATCATTTATTGATTCATAAAGAACAGGAGCTCATCGAGATGCAGCAGTTCCAGTTAGATATCATAAAAGATCTAATCAATAAAATAGATAAGTTGGAAAGAAGTAACAATGGTAAATAAAGAATTAGTATTAAGAGAATTAACCTTTAAATTTGCACGTTCAGGTGGAGCAGGGGGACAAAATGTCAATAAAGTTTCAACTAAGGTCCTGTTACAATGGCCAGTTTTGGCCAGTACATGCGTTGATGAGGATATGAAGAGTCTCATTATGGAAACATTAAGTAACCGTATCAATAAAGATGGTATCTTTCAATTAGAATGTGATACAGATCGTTCTCAATTGAAAAACAAAGAAATTGCAATCGAACGATTTTTACATATTATCAAAACGACATTGACACCCGTAAAAGCACGGAAAAAAACAAAAATACCTTATCGGAAAGTTTTAGATAGGCTAGATAGAAAGGCGAAACAATCAGAAAAGAAAAGTAACCGACGTTGGAGTGCTGAATAGTGGCTATTAAAAAATCATTCAAGCTTAAAACTCAAATTTAAAATATAGCCACTTAGGCCTATGCTAGTATATTCCTGTAAATATTGAAGGTAATTCTCCAGTATTTATAGGAATTTAATGAACCTAAATTACAGTTATCCCAAATGACTCAATTTAGCAATAGTCTCTTACAATATGACAATGTAACTTTATTGTTAATTTTAATTCATTGTATATCAGTGCAATATGTTGTAAACTAAAAAATTAGTTTGATAACTAGGTTTTTAGTTTTATACTTGTTATATAATCGATTATCGGCAGACGTGCCATTTTAATAAATAGAGTTATGAACGAAATTAAAGAACTTACAAAAGCTGAAGAGCAAATCATGCATGAGCTTTGGGAAATGGATGGAGCCTTTGTTAAAGAAGTGATAGATCGTTTACCAGAGCCCAAACCAGCTTACAATACAGTCTCGACCATAGTGCGGATTTTAGAAACCAAGGGTTTCTTAGTGCACGAATCTTATGGGAAAAGTCATCGTTATATCCCTAAGATTACAAAAGAAGAGTATAAGAAACTGATTACAGGGAAACTTTTAAATAATTATTTTGATAATTCAGCGAGCAGCATGTTATCTTATTTTCTTGAAGAGAATAAACTTGATCTCGGCGAAGTCAACGAATTATTAGAGATGATTGCCAAACAAAAGAAAATTTAACGATTTCAATCACTTAACACCTGAATTATGATAGCTTATCTGATTTTAGCAAACACAAGCCTTGTCATATGCTATTTACTTTATCATTTAGTCCTGAGAAAACTCACATTTTTCCAAGGAAATCGGATCTATTTATTGGTTGCTGTACTATTGTCTTTTACATTACCAGCAATACAATTTGTAGATCTATCTGAAATGGATTATAAGACTACGTTAATTCCTGCTATTTCTCTGGAATTAACAGAATTTAGTATACCTGAAATTGAAATTGTGGGTAAACAGCAATTTTGGCAACTGCATTCGAATGTTGAACTCATTTATTGGGTCTCAATCATCATTGCTACTTCGTTTTTACTAATTCGATTGTATAAGCTATACCGTAGGTTTAATAAAGCTGATGGCAACGACTCATTTTCTTTTTTGAATTTTGTTTATATCGGTGAGGAAGTGAAAGAAAATGAAATCATCCACCGTCATGAATTAGTTCATGTACAGCAAGGGCATTCTTATGATATTCTTTTTTTAGAGATTGTTCGAGTTTTTAATTGGTTTAATCCTGTATTCTTTTTTTATATCAGAGAATTGAAATTTCAGCATGAATGTATTGCTGATCAACTTTGTGCTGCAAAAGATAAAGCATCTTATGCAGAATTATTAATTGCAAATGCGCTCCGGGTATCGACTGATGTGTTATCACATGGCTTTGCCAGAGAGTCCATTTTAAAAAAGAGAATTATGATGTTATTTCAAAATAAATCAAATAAATCAAATCAATGGAAATATATGTTGATTATTCCAATTGCTGGTTTAGTAGGTTTGGTGGGGCTCGTATTAAACAATACCGTTGACGCAAAAACAGAACTGATTGATAAAGTGATCGATGTGAAACTACCGGTGGTATCTGAGGCTGTTACAAAACTGATGGAGATTGAGGAACAAGGACCACAGCAGGAAAAGATTTTTAGTAATCCGGAAGTGCCGGCAGTTCCTTCGGGTGGTATGAGAGCTTACATGAGCTATATACGTCAAAATTTCAAATATTCAGATGAGATGTTGGATAAAGGCATCAATGGTACTGTTGAAATTGATTTTGTAGTCGAGAAGGATGGTCGTATTACAAATGTTAAAACGAAGAATGATATTGGATTTGGTGCTGGGGTTATGATTCAGGATCTCGTGAAAAATGGAAAAAAATGGAAACCTGCGATTCAAAATGGTAAATCAGTTCGGTCTTCCTACACACTTCCTGTGAAATTGGCTGCAGGTAGATTTGGATCGGAAAATTCGAAAAGTAATAATGTGAATAATTCAGATGGATCTAAAGACGCTACCGTCCACTTTCCAGAGCCTAAAAAATCAAATAAGCAAGCTGCTATTAAGAGACAGACTACAAAATCTTCGGAGGATGTCGTTCGTTTCCCTCCACCGAAAGTAACGAAAGATGAAGTGCCACAGAAGAAACCTGTTAAATCGTCTCCTGATGAAGTTCGTTTTCCGGAACCCAAGAAACCAGCGGAAAATACGGTTATATTTTCAGCTGTTGAAGTTAAACCAGCGCCACCAAGGGGGATGCGTGATTTTATGAATTATGTGGGAGAAAATTACAATTTTCCAAAGGAGGCCTTAGAAAATAATATTAACGGGGTCGTAGAAATATCATTCATCGTTGAAAAAGATGGTAGCCTATCTAACTTTGATATAAAAAGAGATTTAAAGTACGGAACTGGACAAGAAGCGGTGAATGTTTTGAAGAATTATCCTGAAAAATGGAAACCTGCGATACAAAATGGACAGCATGTAAGGGTTGCTTATACGATGCCTATCCGATTAAATACAGCTGCCCAATAATTAAAATAACGTTTTATGCGATGGCGCTTTTTTTGAATAATGTTATGAAAGCTATTTATATTTTATTTGTACTATTCTTATTAACGTCTTGTCGGTCAGCTTATCAATTCACTCCAAAAGGTTTTATTGTTGATGGGGATGAGTATTTTGTTAATGTCGAACGAAATCTGTCTGTATATGTCGGTGATAATTTTTCAAATTATGATGAAAGGACGAAAACTGGACTGCAGACAGATTATCTTTCACATGACGATCAGAAGATCATAAAGAAATTAGGCTATGATGCGACGAAGTATACTGTTTTGTTCAATGGAAAAAGTATCGGAGATACGACATTTAGATTGATCAGCTTAATCAATAATAAATCGGATGAGCGTTTTAAAAATACAAAAGAATTGTTGTCAAGAGATGGATTCGAAATTAAAAAGACAGCAGAAGGGAAATATTATTATCGAACTACGACCTTAAACAAACAAGTTATTTATCATGCTATGGTTCCCTTTAAGCAGCAATTGGGAAGAGAAGAGTATGTCAGTTTGATTTACATTATCCCTGAGAAGTACTTTAAGAATTTTGATCATATTGAAGATCTGGCGATATCAAATGCTTCTATGTATAGACAGCATTATATTTTTACACCAAGCCGTACAGAAATTTTATGTCCTGATGATAGCAGTAGGGGGCATTTTGATTACCGTATCCCTGATCAATATATACAAAAGGAAAATTACACATTAATGAAGGGCTTTTCTGCAGATAGAGATAAAGGAAAAAAACAGTTGATTATTTACCGGCTTGTTCAACCAGGACAATCATATGGTTCGTTTGTTGTTTGCAAAGGAAATTATCAAATAGAATTAACAGATTTACGCCATAATGTGATTTGGAAAGATATAATAACAGTTGATCAAGACTTAGATAATTAATACCAGATTGTAAAAATCAGCTTAAAGCTTTGAATTATGATTCCAAAGCTTTAAGTTGATTTTTTATGCGCTGCAATTCACTTTGTAATGCTTCCACTTTCTGAATGAGATGATGCGCTACCTCAATACCCGCAGGATTTACATCTAGCTCATAATACCAGTCCGAAAATCTTTCCAGATCCCGAAGCTGTTCCTCTTCAATATATTTTTCTTCCTGTTGGATGATAATATGGAGAAGACCATACTCATTTAAAGTTTCTATAAAAGTAATCTCCGCTTTCCTTGAATAGCAGTAATCAGATAGTTTAATTAGGGTCCTTTCCATAGGATTATTTCTTTAAATCGGCCAACTGTTTGAATAGTTCTTTTTCTTTGTCGGTTAAATTGGTTGGTATCATCACGTTCATACTGACATACAGATCTCCAAATTCACCATCTTTTTTATAGACAGGAAAACCTTTTCCTTTTAACCTGACTTTGGCATTGTTTTGTGTTTCAGGTTGAATTTTAAGTTTTATTTTACCACCATATGTATCAATGATGGCTTCCCCGCCTAAAATAGCGGTATAAAGATCGATATCTAATGTTGTATAGAGGTCATTACCCTGACGTTTAAACTTGGGATCAGCAATGATGTGGAAAGTAATATAAAGATCTCCTTTTGGCCCTCCATTTACACCTTGACTACCAAGGCCTTTAAGTTTAATTTTCTGACCATCTTCTACACCCGCCTGTATGTTGATTCGGATGTTCTTACCATTAATCGTAAAAGTTTGTGCATGAGTCGTATAAGCCTGTTGTTGTGTTAACTCCAATTCAGCATTGAAATCTTGTCCACGAAAGTTATTTCTTCTTCCGCCCCCGGAGCGGTTACCAAACATCTGTTCGAAAAAATCTGAAAATTGTCCATCATCAAAATTTCCTGTATAGCCCTGCGAACCTCCGAAAGGATTTTCATTCGACTGTCGGTACTGCTGTTGAGACCGCTCATATTCCTCTCCTCGCTGCCAGTTTTCACCATATTGATCATATTTCTTACGTTTTTCCGGATCGGATAATACCTCATTGGCTTCATTGATCTCTTGAAACTTCTGTTTTGCAGCCTCATCATTAGGATTGAGATCGGGATGATATTTGCGGGCTAATTTTCGATAAGCTTTTTTTACATCATCAACAGATGCCGTTTTGCTTATGCCAAGTACTTTATAGTAATCTTCAAATGCCATATTATTTAAGTTGCTATAGTTTCAACAATTGTGAAGCCTGTTTGTTTAATTTTTCAGTTTTGTTACTTTAAATTTATAAATATATCCTAACAAAAAGTACTGTCTTAAAGTAACCGTGTTTTGAAAATAGGTTGTATTCCCACTGGTACCCCAGTAGTTCTGTCTGTTTTGATTTAAGATGTCAAAACCCGTTAATTTGATCTGGGAATTATTTTTCAACGTGTAATAAATAGAAGAGTTCAGTATATGATAATTGTCTCTTCCACTTAGGCCACTTGCCCTATTCTCTAGTGAATAGGAGGTCTCTAAAGAAAAACCTTTTATAGGATTTATATTTAATCCTACGCCAACATTGTGTGTTCTATTAGCGGTAGCAATAAAATCAGGATTGTTTTTAACCGAATTCTGAGCCTTGTTCCAGCTGTAGGTATATTTAGGCGTTAGGCCGATTAAATTCTTCCAAGTAATAGAAAATTCCTGTGTTAGATTGATGCCGAGGTTTGTTAATTTGTTGTCCACATCATTGATCGAAGAATAATATTGGTAGGTATATAAGCTACTGTTTTGAGATATATAAAATACCCAATCGTTACCAGCTTTAAAATTATATCTACCATATAAATAGCCGTTATAATTAGTCGTTGATCCTGCTTGAAATGCCTGTATGGTATAATGTCCATTTGTCACATCACGCCAACTTCTATGACCCTCACTTTTATCTTTATAGTTTACACCGGCACTAAATCCCAGTTGGTATTTTTGTGTGTATTTATTGAATGAAAAGCGCGTACTTTGTTGCAGTTTATTCTCATAGAAAAAAGCTGACAGTCGCGTCATCAGAGGATTTAGTGTATCCCTAATACTTTGGATCTGATATGTTGCAGGTGATTCTAAATCTTTAGACCAAGAAAGATCAAAATCTTTATAGCGAATATTGATATTAGGTAGCCAGTAACCATTCGAAGTTGTTTTTCGTTCATTGATTTTGAATAAATCAAATTGATTATCCTTAACTGCATATGCTGTACCAAAGTTTACCGCTAATTTTTTGAAAGGTTTCCAGTAAAATTTCATGGCAGTCACATATTCCTGTGATTTAAAACTATAGCTGTTTTCAAACTGCTCACCATGGATAGTCCCTGTATTATCTCTGTTGTAGAATAAACTTTGCGTAGGTCTGCTACTCGAAGTATTATAAGAAATATAGAAGTCAAAATTTAGTTTTTCGATACTGGTATTATTATACCCAGCAAAAGTTTTAATACTGCTGGATTTCTCTCGATTCGTTCTGTTTTCCCATAGACTAGTATTTGGGATCGGGTTCTGGAATATCTCTGTTAATTGATTGCCAATTTCTTCTGATTTATCATTTCTAATATTGATGGTATTTTTTAGAGATACAAGATGTTTCTTACTTAATTGTTTTTCAATGTGGAAATTATGATCGTAATTAATATTATACCCATCTGATGTGTTATTGCTTTTGCTGTTATTTATTTTTTTGTCTTCGGTATAGGTATTCATCCAGCTATCAGTTTTACCATCATTATTGGTAATTGAAAGCTTAGGTGTAAACTCGACGTATGCTGTTGTATCCATTCGGTGTCTGAAAAGCGTATTGATATTGTGCGCAAGCGACTTCCGATAGCTATTATATTCGTTTTCGCCGAATTGCTTAACATTATCATACAGCGAGGTTTGACTTCCTTGGTTTTGGCCTTCTTCATTTTTGTACTTTAACATGTACATGAGGTTTAGTTTTGTTTTCTTTCCCCAATCATTATTGAGGTTAAAGCCACCGGCAATATCATTTGCTTTGCCATTATAATTTCTGCCACCAAAGTCATTAAAACCATAATTTTCAGCTCTTCCTAATCCACCGTGTTGATTAAGTTCATTGTAATCAAAACTTTCTCGATTGATATTATTTCCAAATCCGATGAAACTCAATTGCAAAGTATCCTGAAAAGTATTGAACAGACCACCAGCTTCATAGCGGTCTCTAGTTCCGACGCTGCCATATAATTTACCAAAACTTGCTTTCAGAAAATCTTTTTTGAATTTCAGATTGATGGTAATAGGTAATTTTTCTTCATCCTCTACTGTTTTTTTTGATTCGCCTTTATCGCGGTATACCTGTACCGTTTTAATTAAGGAAGCATCCAGATTGCGTGTAGCAATTCGCAGATCGCTGGTAAAAAAATCTTTACCATTTACTTTTACCTGAGAAACTTCTTTACCTTCATAATAAATTGTACCATCCATATTAATTTGTAGACCAGGCAACTGTTTTAAAAGTTCTTCAGCATTGGCGTTCGGTCTAGTCTTAAAAAAATCAGTGTTATATTCTAATGTATCTTTATTCATGCGCACAGGTGGTGCAACAGAAATGACGACCTCGTCCAATAGTTTTCCCCCCAGTTTAATCGAATCTAATTGCTTTTTTTCGTCAGGATTTAAAAGAATGTCCTGATGATAGTTGCTGCTATTGACGTGCGAGATATATAAGATCAGATTTTTATTTGCAGGCAGTTTAACGAGGTTGAATTCTCCTTTATCATTTGTCAGAGAATAGGAGAGTACCGAAGAATCCTGTTGCATAAGAATGGAAACTGTTGCTTTTTCAAGCGGTTTATTTGTATGATCAATAACAGTCCCTTTCAAACTGGCGGAGTTTTGGGAATAGGCAAAATTAATGCATAAAAATAGCAAGCTTAATACATATAGCTTCATAATTGACTTTTTAGGAATGGTTGGTTTATTGCTCGCTAAGATAATTACTTTTTTAGATATCGGTTTTTAATTAACTTATTTTTAACACATTCACTTTGTTTTATGCTGAATGAAATTGTTTATCCGATTTAATCAGTTGGATCGGTTATCAAAATAGGAAGCAGTTTTACTCGTTTAATTAGGTGCAATAAGCACATAAAAAAAGTGGTTTCCTTATTCAGGAGAACCACTTTAAAAATCTTACGCAACTAATTTTTAATCCTTCTTGCTATCTACAGCAGGTTTTGTAGCACTATTTGCGACATCCCAAGCCGTTTGAAAAATAAATTTTTCTCTTTTGACCATAATCGGGAAATCTATTTTATCAACAGTATCTTCAGGCGTGTGATAATGCGGATGTAAACCTGAGAAGTAAAAAATTGAAGGAATACCTTTACTGGCAAAATTATAATGATCAGATCGGTAATAAAGACGCATTGGATCTTTTGGATTATCGTACATGAAGTCTAATTCCAGTTTGCTGGATTTATCATTTGCTTCCTTATTGATTCTTGCTAATTCAGAGCTTAATTTATCTGCTCCAATGGAATGAATATAGTTGTGATTTCCATTTAAATGCTTATCGTCAATGCGTCCTATCATATCAATATTGATACAAGTAACGGTATTTTCAAGAGGAAAGACCGGGTTTTCGGTATAATACTTAGATCCCAATAAACCCTTTTCTTCTGCAGCATATGTGATAAACAAGATACTTCTCCGAGGACCTTTGCCCTCAGCTTTAGCCTGACTAAATGCTTTCGCTAACTCAAGAACAGCAGTAGTTCCTGAAGCATTATCATCAGCTCCAGGAAAGATAGTGCCATTTGAACTTTTGCCGTCGTGATCATAATGGCCACCTATAACAATTATTTCATCTTTCAGATCAGACCCTTCAAGCAAGCCCAGTACATTAGGATCCGTGAATTGTTCAGCCACCATACCCAATTGTGCATTAAAGCTTGTATTGATGGCAAAAGATTGAGGCTTTTGACTCTGATTGATTTTTGATGTAATATTTGCAAGACTTGTTTTTCCCTGATTCAGGATATAGTTAGCAACATGATCGGTGATATTGACAACAATAGGCATTGGATTAGTTTCAGGAGCTGTTTGATCCTGAGCTAAATTAAAGCGTCCTTCGGTTGCACGATCTCCTGCACTTTCCAGCCATGTACCGAGATCCTCAGTGTATGCAAGAATAAGTTTAGGCTTATGTTTTAGCACCTCTCTAATCTTTTTATTGCGCACGGTGGACCATTCCGATAATTTTGTCGTTCCAGTGATCACAGAATTCCCTTTTGCATCAACAGGTTCTTTGTTATTGATCAGCATCACAATTTTGTCTTGCAAATCAATTCCTTGGATATCAGAATATTTGGGGTCATCAATACCGTAACCGATAAAAATAATCTCTTTATCGTCGATTGATTTCAACTCATTATTACCTAACGCCAGTAGATCTTGTCCATTGACAAAAGGACGGCCTCCAATTTTAAAGCTCTTAACCTGATAACTGTTTTTTAGTAAACTTACCGGTTGAAAATATTTACCTGCAACAGGTGGTGTTAATCCTAATTTTTTAAATTCATTTGCAATGTATTCAGTAGCCAAACGACCACCTTTTTGGCCTGTGCCACGTCCCTCAAGATCTGCAGATGCTAGGATAGTAAGATGCTTTCTGGAAGACTCTTCAGTAATCAGATCAGCATATTTTGCAGCTGGATTTTGTGCAACTGCACAGCTGTAAATCGACGAAATAAGACAAATTAAACTGAATAATTTTTTCATTGTTTTTTCATTTAGAACAAATAGAACAAAAAAAACGGAGAAAAAGTATATATATACCTTTTCTCCGTCTATTAGATTATGTTAAAATTAACAACCACAGGCAATTTTACCAACACGTGTAGCATGTCTACCACCTTCAAAATCTGTCGTTACAAATGTTTTAACGATTGATTTTGCAAGATCAAGATCAATAAATCTTGCTGGAATACACACAATGTTAGCATCATTATGTTGACGTGCCAATGCTGCAATTTCTTCTAACCACGCTATTGAAGCGCGGATCCCTTGATGTTTGTTTGCTGTAATTGCAACACCATTTGCACTACCGCATATCAATACACCTAATGTTGCTTTTCCTTCTTCCACTTCACTTGCAACCGGATGAGCATAATCTGGATAATCAACAGAATCCGTATTATATGGGCCGAAATCTTTTACTTCGTAACCTAATTCTTTTAATAAAGCTACGATAGCCGTTTTGTATTCAAAACCTGCATGGTCACTTCCTATTGCAATTGTCTTTACAGTACTCATTATATATTGTTTTTTTCTTGTGCTAATTTTTGTTTTTTAACTTTCGCTGATACTAAGATACTAATTTCGTATAAAAGGAACATTGGGGTAGCTACCGTCAACATGGTGATGACATCCGCTGTAGGAGTAATAATTGCTGCCACAACAAGGATAATAACCGTTGCATATCTTCTGCTTGCACGCATAAACTCTGGAGTCATAATACCTAATTTTGATAAGATAAAGATCAGAATTGGTAATAAGAACACAATACCACAGCCTAACGATAATGTAGCGATCGTTGAAAGGTAAGAGTCAATAGTAATCTGATTCGTGATTTCGATACTTAATGAAATATTGGCTAAGAAGTTAACAGATAACGGAACGACTACATAATAACCAAATAATACTCCTAATACAAACAATAGGGTAGCATAAAAAACAAATCCTCGAGCAGATCTTCGTTCAATATCTGTTAAAGCTGGTTTGATAAAAAGCCAGATTTCAAATAAGATGTAAGGAAAACCCAATAGTAAAGACATGAGCAAACAAGAGTTAATTTGCAACATAAACTGTCCAGCTAGTTCAGTATTGATAATATTGAAAGGAATATGTTCGACACAGAATCCATCGATATTAAACTTGTTACCAACAAGACACATCATTCTATATGTCCAGAAATTAAGACTTTTTGGCCCCATAATGATTTCGTTAAATACGAAATCATAGAAAGTGAATGATAAACCTGCGAAAATACAAATTGCAATCACCGAACGAACCAAATGCCATCTCAGTACTTCGAGATGATCAAAGAATGACATTTCTGCTTCTAAATTTTTTCCTTTATCTTTTATAGATTCGACTAGGCTTTTCCGTTCTGTAGTACTCATAAAAATTGTTTGTAAACAAAAATACCATTCTTATTGAAAAGAATGGTATTTTTTATCTATGTAAAGATAATTTTATTATACATTATCTTCTGAAAGGTCAAAAGTTTCCATAAACTTCGTAGTAAAGTTACCAGCTCTGAAGTTAGGATCACGCATTAAACGTAAATGAAGAGGTATTGTTGTTTTAATACCTTCGATAACAAATTCACTTAAAGCTCTTTCCATTGTTGAGATAGCTTCTTCACGTGTTTGCGCAACACAGATTACTTTAGCAATCATCGAATCGTAATATGGAGGAATCGTGTAACCCGCATATACATGTGTATCGATACGTACACCGTGACCACCTGGTGAATGGAAATTAGTAATCTTTCCTGGTGATGGGCGGAAGTTATTAAATGGATCTTCAGCATTGATACGGCATTCGATCGCGTGCATGGTCGGCTCGTAGTTTTTACCTGAAATAGGGATACCGGCAGCAACTTTGATTTGTTCTTTGATTAAATCAAAATTAATGACTTCCTCTGTTACTGGATGCTCAACCTGAATACGTGTATTCATTTCCATGAAGTAGAAGTTACGGTTTTTATCAACTAAAAACTCTACTGTACCAGCACCTTCATAGTTAACAGCTTTAGCACCTTTGATAGCCGCTTCGCCCATTTTTTGACGTAATTCTGGCGTAATAAAAGGTGAAGGAGCTTCTTCCAATAACTTTTGGTGACGACGTTGAATAGAACAGTCTCTTTCAGATAAGTGACATACGGTACCGTATTGATCACCCACTACCTGAATTTCGATATGTCTTGGTTCTTCTACATATTTCTCCAGATACATACCGTCGTTACCGAAGGCTGCAGCAGATTCCTGACGTGCAGAATCCCAAGCATGTTCAAATTCCTCTTCTTTCCAAATAATGCGCATACCTTTACCGCCACCACCAGCCGTAGCCTTAATGATAACCGGGTATCCGATTTCTTTAGCAAGTTTAACACCTTCTTGCAATGAGCTCAAAAGACCATCAGAACCAGGTACCGTAGGTACGCCAGCTTGTTTCATTGTATCTTTTGCTTGTGATTTATCGCCCATTTTTTCAATCTGCTCTGCAGTGGGACCAATAAATTTGATACCATACTGTGCACATATTGAAGAAAATCTCGCATTTTCTGCTAAGAAACCATATCCAGGATGAATCGCATCTGCATTTGTTAATTCTGCAGCTGAGATAATATTTGGGATGTTTAAGTAAGAATCTTTACTGGCAGGAGGACCGATACAAACAGCTTCATCCGCAAAACGAACGTGTAAACTATCTTTATCAGCTGTTGAATAAACAGCTACACTTTTGATACCCATTTCGCGACATGTGCGGATGATACGTAAAGCGATTTCTCCTCTATTAGCTATTAATATTTTTTTAAACATTGTATTTTCTGTAAGTTTTGAGGTATGAGTGCACAGTACCTGTGCGCTCATGTTGATCGACAATAAAAATATTGACGATTGTTTATCTAGGATCTACCAAGAATAATGGTTGATCGAACTCAACTGGTTGAGCATCTTCTACCAAGATTTTAACAATTTTACCTGAAACTTCAGATTCAATTTCATTGAATAATTTCATAGCTTCAATGATACACAATACATTACCTGTACTGATTTCGTCACCAGCATTTACAAATGATGGTTTACCTGGTCCCGCAGAACGGTAAAAAGTTCCGATCATTGGAGATTTAATCGTGATAAAATTAGCTTCTTCAGAAACTACTGCAGGAGCTGCCGCTGCTGGAGCAACTGCAGTCGGTTGAGGAGCTGCTGCTACTGGTGCTGCTGCAACTGGAACCGAAGCGGTTACATATGTAGGCTCCTGATTTGTTTTTATCGTAATTTTGAAATCTTTTTCTTCGATTGCTACTTCATTCACACCTGATTTTGAAACGAATTTAATCAAGTCTTGAATTTGTTTAATGTCCATACCCATAGTTATGCAGGTTAAATATTTTAGTGTTAATTTTTAAAATTCTTAAAACAGCCTTCAAAGCTACAAAATAATATTTGTACTTAGTAAGCCCATTTTAAGTATACAGATCCCCAAGTAAATCCACCGCCAAAAGCTGCTAAAATCAGGTTATCACCTTTTTTCAGTTTACTTTCCCATTCCCATAAACATAAAGGAATAGTGGCACTTGTGGTGTTACCATATTTCTGAATATTAATCATTACTTTTTCTTCCGGTAGTCCAGCACGTTCTGCTGTTGCATCGATAATACGTTTATTTGCTTGATGCGGTACTAAATAAGCGATATCCGAAGCTTGAAGATTATTTTTCTCCATAATCTCGGCTGCTACATTAGCCATATTGGTAACAGCAAATTTAAATACCGTTTTTCCTTCTTGATAAGCATAGTGTAAACCAGCGTCCACAGTAGCATGGGATGCCGGATTTAGAGAACCACCACCTTTGATATTTAAATATTGACCACCTGAACCGTCCGTTTTCAAGATTGCATCTTGAATACCATTGCCATCAGTGTTAGGTTCCAGTAGCACTACACCACAACCATCTCCAAATAAAATACACGTATTACGATCTTGATAGTTGACTACTGAAGACATTTTATCGGCACCGACAACCAATACTTTTGTATGTTTACCCGATTCAATAAATTGGACACCAGTTGTCAAGCCAAAAAGAAAACCTGAACATGCCGCTTGTAAATCATATCCCCAAGCATTTGTAGCCCCAATTTTATCGGCTAAGATATTAGCTGTGGCAGGAAAAAGCATATCTGGAGTACTTGTACAGAAGATGATCAAATCAATATCTTTTGCAGTAATTCCTCTTTTTTCTAATAATTGTTGCACCGCAGGTACAGCAAGGTCCGAAGTAGCTTTACCTTCTCCTTTTAAGATTCTACGTTCTTTGATACCTGTACGAGATACAATCCACTCGTCATTGGTTTCAACCATAGTTTCCAGCTCTTTATTTGTGAGGATATAATCAGGTACATATCCACCAACTGCTGTAATCGCAGCATGAATTTTTGACATAAAATTTAATTAAAAGCAGATCTGATTTTGTCAATAAAATCTGACTGGATCATATCTCTAGATTGTAAAACCATATTTTTAATAGCCTGAGGAGTTGATATTCCATGGCCTATTATAACAGGAGCATTAACTCCTAAAACAGGACTACCTCCATACTGCTCGTAGTTGAATCGGTCGAAGAACTCATCTTTAAGTCCTTTTTTCAATGTTACTACGTAAAATGATTCTGCTAGCTTTAAAACAACATTCCCTGTAAAACCATCACAAACATACACGTCGGCAATATCTGAAAACAGATCACGGCCTTCGGCATTTCCGATGAAATTAATGCGTTCGTTATTTTTTAAAAGGGGATAGGTGGTTGTGGTTAGGATATTTCCTTTTTCTTCTTCTTCACCGATATTTAATAAACCAACCTTCGGAGAAGAAATACCAAACATATGTTGCGAATACAAACTTCCCAAAATCGCAAATTGATTGAGCATTTCGGGTTTACAGTCTGCATTAGCTCCGACATCAAGGAGTAGTCCAAAACCGGATTTCAGTTTGGGTACAATTGTCGTTATAGCAGGTCTTAGTACACCAGGTACCGTTTTTACACTAAAAATAGATCCGACAAGCATTGCTCCGGTGTTACCAGCAGAAGCAAAAGAATCAATTTCACCGTTTTTTAGTAATTCAAAGCCTTTGGCTATACTAGAGTTGGGTTTTTGTGTAATCGCTTTAGTAGGGTGTTCACCCATACTAATGTTTTCAGGTGCATGTATATATTCAAAGTCCGAAGGATTACCCCCAGCTTTTTCAATAAGCGATTTAGTCTCCTCCTCATCACCAAAAAGAACAAGTTTTTGATCTCCCGTCAAGAGTTGTTGAGCTTCTATCGCACCTAATATTGTTGCATTAGGGGCATAATCGCCACCTAAAATATCTAAACCAATCTTCATTCGTGATTATTTTTCAAGTCAATAATACGCAAAAAACATCCCAAATTAAAGTATAATCTGAAAATTATACTCGTTTTGGGATGTTTTATGTTTTGAAAGATCTAAGTTAGACAACAGCCGTATTTTCAATGATCAATTTACCGTTGTAGTATAAATTACCATCTACAGTGTATGCACGGTGTGGTAAATGAACTGCACCAGTTTCTTTACAAATGCTTAAGCTAGGTCTGTCTGCTTTATAATGTGTTCTTCTCTTGTCTCTTCTTGATTTAGAAGTCTTACGCTTTGGATGTGCCATCTCGTATTTCTGTTTTAGTTATTTTTAATATTTCTTAATGCGGCCCAACGTGGGTCAATGTTCTCTTCTTTTACTTGCTCTTCTTTCTGTTGCTCAGTTGATATATGCGCTAACATAATCGGATCACAGGTAATATCTTTTCCTTGATCACTACATTTAGCAAACAAAGGAACTGCCAAATTGATATATTCATATAGCAATTCAGTCAGGTCTAGCTCGTGATCGCTTTTGGATAAAACCAATACTTCTTCCGTATTATCAGTCCAGTCCTCAGCGGTGAATTTAACCAATATCCGCTCTTTTACTGTAATAGGCGATGGAAATTCGCTTAAACAAACATCACAAGTCAATCCGATATCTCCAACAATTGTGAAATTTAAAATAAGCAGATTTTCTTGCTTCTGTAATTCAACATTTGCTGTTAGATGACCATCTTTAACAATGGAATGCTCAAAACAATCAAAGAACTTTTTATCGATCTCAAACTCAAAATTGTGCTTCCCTGCATTTAGCCCCGAAAACGGTATTTTGTATTGTATTAGATGTTTCACAATCTTGCATTTGAGCCTGCAAAGGTATGTATAAATAAGTTAGCATTGAAATTTTTTTTTAAAATATATTTCAATTCCTACTTCATTTATATGCCTTATAGCAAGCGGTTATTCATAATAATTTTTACCTAATTCTATTTTTTCCCTGCCGTTTTCCATTCGCCAACGGTTGGTATCCCGTAAAGAGTAAGCGCATCCACAATATTCTTGCATGTAGAACTTTTCTTTTTTAGATATTTCTAACATGCGGATAGCACCACCTTTTTTTCTCCAGTTGAATGTCCAATAGTCCATTCCCTCGAAGCGGGAGGCAGCACGTACACCACAATCATTGATTTGATCCATGTTTTTCCACCTTGAAATTCCTAAAGAACTTGATATAACATCAAATCCATTCGCAGCAGCATATTCTGCTGTTTTCTCAAAGCGCATGTCAAAGCACATCGTACAACGAATACCTTTCTCAGGTTCGTTTTCCATTCCCTTTGCCAAGTCGAACCAATGATCTACGTCATAGTCGGCATCAATAAAAGGAATATTATGTTTTTCTGCAAAACGGATATTCTCCTCTTTTCGTAAATCGTATTCTTTACGAGGATGAATGTTTGGATTGTAGAAATAGATTGTGAATTTGATATCCGAGCTGATCAAAGCCTCCATTACTTCACCAGCACAAGGTGCACAACACGAATGTAAAAGCAGATTTTTGCCTTCGTTAGGTAATGTTAACTTTTCTCTGATGAACTCCTTCTCTTCCATTGCTATTTTACTGATAAAAGTTTGGCAATTTTACTCAAAAAGTACTGAACTAGCAAATATTTGATAAACAGAATTTATTGTACCCTCGCCAATCTCTCTTTTTTTATCTTTATATTGGATCATATTTGTAGATTTGTACCTATATCAGATTAAAAATGAAATCACTAACAACGTATATAACTTTACTTTTATTGGCTATTGTAACATGCTTGACTTCATGTGTACGAGAGGATGATGAGCCAGCATTGGCTAAGGTAGCAATCTCGAGGCTGTATGTTTCTTTTTCGGATTATCAATTGGATGAGGGGCAGACACCTTATAACAATGTCGATATTATTGATCCTGCAGACTCATTGACTCATTTTGAACCTTCTTTATCCTATAATTCAAGTACAAAAGGTGGGGCAGCAATATTATTTAACCCAATTGCAAAATATATTTTTCAAAGCAGTGCTAATGATGGTGGTATTGTAAAAGATACAAGCATTCAGGTAATGTCGGTAAATCCTGTAACAGGAGCTCCCGCATCTAATGGTTTAATTTCAAATGGATTGTTAACCCGTGTCAGAGGATTAGCCTACCATTATAATAAGGGTACAGAAAATTTATATGTAGCAGATCTTGGTGAAGGTACTAGACCTCCGAGTATCTATCTGTTTCAACGACCAGGAAGTTACAGAGGAAAAGCAAAAAGAAATCAACAGATATCCCTAGGGAAATTAATCCCATGGACAATGGCTTTTAAAAACGCCGAAGATAATTCAGACTTATATGTCGCTGTCAATGGAGAAAAGAAAGGTATTGCGATATTTAAGGATATCTTAAGAAAAAATCAACCCGCAGATTCAGTTTTGAGTGAGACAGCATTTCCACCAAAAGCTGTTCTAACTATAGCAGACCAGGGAGAAATCAGAGGATTTAGTTATTCCGCCCGTCAGGACTTACTTGCTGTTGCTAGTTATACCTCTACCGGCGGCACTAGTGTCGGAAGAATTTTATTATTTGAAGGAGCAGGAGCATTATTAGCAGTCTCAGGAGACCGTGCTATTCAACCAACACGTATCATTACAGGGGCATTAACAGGATTAAAAAGACCACTAGATGTTGCTATTGACAATCGTGATGGAGCGAAATATTTATATGTCGCCGATGCCGATACAAAGATCGTTTCCCGTTTTTTGATTACCGATAAAGATAATGTGGAACCCAATAAGAAAAAACAATATAGCTTAACACCTGTTGCACTATCTTTAGATGCAAGGGGGCCAAGTGAGATCGATTAAGATTAATATTATTCCTCTAAGAGTTTAAAGAGTATTTCGATTTCTTGTTTCTTACCAACACTTTCATTTTGTTCGTAAGCTGTAACAAGATTACGCAATACTCTTTTTAGTATCGTTACATTATCACAGGGCAGCATAAATTCTTTTGAGAGCGGGAGATTCAGTTGTTTTAAGAATGAAATAACATCTGCTTTTTGCATCACTTGACCTTTATTAAACGCATTTAGATAGAACAATAAATGATCTGCATTCTGATCCTCATCTAGATAAGATAAAATAAAATGCTTTGGAAGATTAATGCCGAAGATCGGGATATCCAGTTTTTGAGCAACGATACTATAGATACATGAAAGGGTGAGGGGATTTCCCTTTTTTGTTTCCAGAACCCTACCGATAAACGAATTCTGCGGATTATGATAATCATTTGTATTTCCGGAAAGACCAAATTTATCAAATAGAACATAATTCATCAGTGACACTTTTTCGTAGGGTGTCATTTCATACCGCAACTCCATCCATATATCGCGCTTTAGCTCTTCTAAGCTCATTCGTATGAGGTTATTGTCGTAAGAAGGGTATTGATAGCTATTGATGATGATGAGGCCCTCTAAGAGGTTAAATGAGTTGCTCATCTTCCAGATCAGAAGTTCACTTTTAATTTGATCAAACTGTATTGCATGGATTATTTTCTCCAGGCGTTCTTGTATGAAGGGATCAAAAGCAGACTCCCAATACTCCTCTAAAGAAGGTATGATCTCTGGTCCTAAACTCAATAATTTATTTTCGATTTCTTCAGAAATCAATTGATCCGGATCATCGAGTAAAGTAACCAAAGCATGTAATTCTTTTTCATCCATATACAAATTTAACAAAAATCCCCGCGATATGCCAAATGAAGCATATGCAGGGATATATCTAGGTATATGGTTATGGAGTTACTTTAATTGACCATCCAGCATGTGGACCGTTCTTTTTCCGTAAGTGGCGTTTTTGTCCGAGTGGGTCACCTGTATAATCGTGACACCTTCCGTGTTGAGCTGTTGAAACAATTCCATGATTTCTTCTCCTTGTTTAGAATTCAGGTTTCCCGTTGGCTCATCAGCCAATAGCAGCGACGGAGAACCGGCTAAAGCTCTTGCAATCCCTACAATCTGCTGTTGACCGCCCGATAGCTGTGAAGGAAACAGATCTTTTTTACCGACAATGTTAAAACGGTCCAATAGATCACTGACAATGGACTTACGCTCCGACGAAGATTTATTCTTATAGATCAATGGTGTTTCAATGTTTTCATACACAGTCATTTCATCAAGCAGATGATAAGATTGAAAGACATAGCCCATGTGGGATTGAAAAAGCTGCGTTCTTTTTTTCGGCTTTAGCTCCAACACATTTTCACCTTGAAATAGGTATTCACCCTCATCGGGTTCATCAAGCATTCCAATGATGTTTAATAGTGTTGATTTTCCAGATCCAGAAGGTCCCATGATCGAAATAAAATCCCCCTCTTCAATATTTAGACTGACATCTTTTAGTACAAATGAACGTGTACTTCCAACATTATACCATTTAAATAAGTGTTTTAACTGTATCATTTTATCTATTTTTGTTGGTTATTTTAACTGTATGTAATATATAATTTTTAAACTGTTGTTATCCTAATTTACTCATTTCTCAGACTATCTACCGGATTAACTTTTGCTGCACGTATAGTCTGATAGCTGATCGAAACGCAGATGATGATGAAAATTATCATGATTGCAATTAGAAAATACCACCACTGCAAGTCAATGCGGTAAGCAAAATTGTCCAACCATCTATTGAGTATGAAGTAAGTCAGAGGAAGAGAGATTAGAGTAGCAGTTAAAAACAGTCGGAAAAACGGTTTGTTGAGTTGCATGAAAATAGATTGTACAGAAGCACCTAATACTTTACGTACACTCATTTCTTTTTTACGAATTGTCACTTGATAAGCGGCCATACTAAAAAGACCAAGAGCCGCAATAATAACTGCTAAAAATGTAAAGCTATTGAAAGCAGTCTGCATCTCCTGTTGTTTTTTATGCAACAAAGCATATTGTTGATCCATAAAAGCATATTCCAGAGGCAATGATTTTGTTGATGAATTTTGTTGCCATTCTTTTTTTACAGTTTCGATAGCTTGTGCTGCTTTTCCTTGAGCAGCTTTTACAATTAATGTTGCCTGGGGTCTTGCAGATCCACATTCATTTTTATAAGAATAGACCGTTGGCTTGACGACATTTTCAAAACCATAAGCTTTACTATCTTTTACCACAGCGATAATTTCAAAATTGACATCACAACCGGCTAACTTAGCTCCGATAGGCTGTCCTAGATCTAATGCCATAGCCGCCGATTCATTGATAACTGCATAATGCGAAGTAGAATCTTGTAGCAATTGCTTGATTGATGTGGGAATATTTCCCTTTAATACTTCTATATTCAGTGTGCTGAAATAGCTTTTATCGATCCCGACGTGATCGAATTCCAATTGTTTTTGGTTATGAGAAAACTGTTTTTTGGGAGGAAGCTCCCCATCTCCAGGCATATTTGTTGCTGAAGCTACCGATAAAATACTGGGATCTTGTTGCAGTCGTTCCTTAAGATTGTAGTATGTACCATTTAATGTCCCATCATAATACATTCCTAAGCCCTTATATGTAATCACCTGTGCCGGTTCAAATCCTTTATCTGTGGTTTGAATATACCGGATCTGCTCATGTATAACGAGCATCCCTGTCATAAATAGTAAAGCAATACCAATTTGAAAAACCAGTAAACCATTACGGAGTGTATTTTTTCGTTGCGTCTTACCAAGTCCGCCCCTCAATAAACTAACAGATTTGAATCCCGAAAGTACGAAGGCTGGGTAAATCCCGGATAGACAGGTTGTGCCAATTACACCTAGAAAAAGATACATTACCGTATCTTCATTTAAAATGTACTGTTTGAGGTCATCATTGAACCACTTTTGCAATACATTTCCGGTAATACTTAGCATAAAAAAACTAAACACAGCTGCAGTTAATGTCAAAATAAAGACTTCCAAAAGTAATTGACGAATGATTGTCCAGCGCGAGCTTCCCAGTATTTTCTTTAATGCTAACTCTTTAATACGTTTGTCAGCTTGTGCCATGATCATGTTGGCAAAATTTGCTGATGCTAATACAAGTATAATAATCGATACGATGCCAATTATCCATAACATGAGATAAGGCGTATTACTTCCATTTTTTGGTCTTAAATGTAGATTTGTTAGGGGATCTAAATAAATTTTTCCTTGCGATAAAGCTGCTGTTTGAGATAGAGGAACAATTTTATCGTGGTAGAGTTTGTCTATTTTACGGGCCAGAACATCGATATTAGTTCCAGGCTTTACTTGAATGTATGTTTGATATGAAAATGGAATTTCTCCTGCAAATAAATCCTCAGGTTCTTTTATAAAGAGTAAGTCATGGTCAATCAGGGATAAACCATTATTCTTACTAATTCCATAAATACGTTCATGTTGATCTAATAGTAAACTAAGCACTGGAACAGACTTAGGGGTGTCAAAATTTAAATCCCCCTTTTTGAAAATTTTCTCAGCGATACCTTGCTTTACTAGAGTGGCCTCATTTTGAATTTTACTCTTATAAAGGTTCCCGGTCTTACTTTCAATTTGAAAAATATGTGCTGCAGAAGAATCTATTACCGCCGCATTTTTAATTAATACCGTATTTTCTCCGAAAAGTGGATAAGTACCAAAACTATAAATTATTTTTCTGCCGGCAGTTTCTATTTCGGGTAAACTTCTTTTCAATAAGGGCGCAAGCATGGCATTTGTTGCATCTGTAAATTCTTCTGAAGAGGTCAGTCCAACCTGATAGATCCGATCATAATTGGGGTTCCATTTATCATAGCTTGTTTCTCTATTGATGTATTGGTACGACAGGATAAAACCTGTAAATCCCAACATCAGTCCGAATACGTTCAACAATGAAAAGAACTTATTTTTCAATAGGCTTCGCCATGAAATTTTGATTTCGTTTAAGATCATATGTCGCCTCGTTAGTTCGTTGTTAAAAATGAAATGTATGAAGTCATTACAAAAGCGGAAGATGCAATTGCGTTGCCATTTTGGTTTATGTTTGATTATCAGCGTGTTGTTCTGTATTTAATTTATATTACTGTTCGATATCGAACAGTAACCGTTCAGTATTGGACAAGAAATCCTCATCATTTGTTAATCGCAGAATAATTAAACAAATTATGCATAGTCAGTAAGGACGAGCAACTAGCTTAATCAAACTACCGTGTATTTTTATTATGCATATTTTAACGAGTATGTTAAATCAATTAGTCAGTACTAATGCGTGATTTGGATAGAAATAGGGGAGGCGGGAAATTTCAATTTGCAAGGGGAATTCATAAGAGACGTCAGTAATTTTTCGCTTGCTTCGTTAGAAAAGCAAGCGAAAAATTCAATACTCTTTTTTATTATACTCAGATTATTAACATGTGATCTATTGACTTTTACATGTTAATAATCTGGTATATATTTAGTTAATAGAAATCTAGCGATACAGAACCTGAAGAAGTACGGGCATCTATTTTTTTGCCACCTCCATTAATTGCACCCTGAGCTAAAGATCTGTTAGATCTGCCAGAAAAATTTTGAGCGGACGGAAGATTGACCCGTGAACCTTTTAGGTCAACGTTATATTTTCCTTCTGGTACTTTAATCTTCACGCTGCCACCAGATGTAGCTAATGTAATGTCATCCGACATACGTTTCATATCCATAGTAATACTTCCACCACTTGTATGTGCATCAACTAATCCTTCTACATTCTTACCATTAATTGATCCGCCACTTGTAGCGATACGGATATTACCAGAACAATTATCCAGATTTATAGATCCTCCAGAAGTGTTGAGCTGTATATCGCCCTGACTGTTGCTAGCAGTGATACTGCCACCTGAAGTCTTACCTGAAATATTTCCTGCTAACGATTTAATTTGTAAACTTCCACCCGAAGTTCGGAATGTTTGCTTGCCATTTAGTGCATTCAGCTGTATACTACCTCCTGAAGTGCTCAGATTACTGTTGACAGACTCAGGAACTGTTACATAAAAAGCAACAGAAACCGAACTGTTACCATTGTTTCCTTTTTTACGTTTAGCAGATGCGGTCAATTTTCCACTTTCTAACTGGATGACAACGTCATACTCTTCTTGCAATAATTTTTCTAAATCCGCTGATGAATTGAGTAAGTTTCCGTTGCGAGACACCCAGACTTCAACCGAACCAGGTTGGTTATTAGACCCGGTTACTTTAATTGCCCCGGCCGATGTGCTGACTTCGAGATCTTTAATTTTGCTGTTCTGAAAAGTTTCTTTCCGTACCATTTTTTGACCGAAAGAAACCTGTACCAACAATAGTAATAATGTGGTTTGAATAAATCTTTTCATATTCATGTTTTTATTAAGATATTAATTGGCGTACCTTATTAAGATACAATCACAATGTATTCACTAAAACATACAATCATTTTGCCATTCTCCTTATCAATTAGTAGTCAGTGATTTGTTATTTTCATTTTAAGAATTACCTGTTCGCTATTGAACAGTTTACGTTCGGTTTTGAACAATAATGAATCTCAATCCCGCAACAAATACAGCTGGTGATCAGAAAATCCTATTCATTTCTTAAACTCTCCACGGGATTTGTATGGATTACCTTTAACGTTTGCAAGCTGATTGTTGCCAAAGCAATCAGGATAGCACATCCACCAGCAATAATAAAATATATCCAACCGATGTCGATACGGTAATTAAAGTCCGCAAGCCATGTATTCATGGCCCACCAGGCAATAGGTGTAGCAATGACAATAGCGAAAAATACAAGTTTCATAAAATCTTCCGATAATAATTTCAATAAGCGCATATCACTTGCCCCTAAAACTTTTCTAACACCAATTTCTTTGGTTCGCTGTTGCGTGATATAGGTGACCAGTCCAAAAAGGCCCAGTGAAGCGATAAAGATGGCGACAACTGCAAAGCAGGTGAAAATATTTTTTGTTCGCTCCACATCTTGATATAATATTTTAAAACTCTCATCCATAAAGCTATAATTGATCTTTTGATTTGGACTAAACTGATCCCAGACTTTTGCTATCGCATTCAGTGTCTCATCCATATGTTGCGGTTTTACCTTAATAGACAACAAAGAAGGGCTATCCCGGAGTACCAGACCAACCGGAGCTGTACCTTCACCTTTGAGCGATTCGAAAATAAAATCATCGACTACCCCTAAAATTGTCCATGTTTCACCATTCGTAATCTTTGTACCGATTGGATTCTTAATTCCCATTTCTTTAACCATCTGTTTGTTAACGATGATCCCCATGCTGTCTGAGGCTATCTGCGCATTGAAGTTGCGACCTTCAGCCATTTCAATTTCAAAAGTAGCCAGATACTCTTGATCGACTCTCCAAAACTGACCCTGAGTTGCAAGATCAAGTTCACGTCTTCCATCTAACCAAAACGCGTTACCATTTCTTTTTGCACCATCTATCGGAACCGGAAGATAGTCGCTAACGGAAATATGACTTACGGAGGGAATCGAAGTTAGTTCATTTTTAAATGGACCAAGCTGATCGCCTATTACATTTAGACCTCGAAGTACAATAACCTGATCCTTGTTAAATCCCAGATCTTTTTGCAGCATGTATTGAATTTGCTGATGACTGATCAATGCCCCAACGATTAAAATAATCGATGTTGAAAATTGAAAAATGACTAAACCATTCCGTAGCAATGAAGGGTTTGCATTGTTAACCAGTTTATTTTTTAATGCCGTGATAGGTCTAAAACCAGAAAGATAAAGTGCTGGATATGTCCCTGCGATGCTACCGATTATAATAGCCGAAATCAATAAATAAGGTGTAAAATACCACGTGAACCACGGAATTTCAATTGATTTATGAGCGATATTATTAAAGACAGGCAATAATAGGTGAGCGATGAGTATCGCTAAAAATAGAGAAATAAAGCTATAGCTTAATGCCTCCGTCATAAACTGACTGATTAGACTTTTTCGGTTAGATCCAATTGTTTTTCGGATACCGATTTCTTTTGCCCTAGTCGTGGCATTGGCAGTCGATAAGTTTACAAAATTGATACAAGCTATCAGTAGGATAAACAGAGCTACCGATGCAAAAGTCCACACCATGCGAATATCACCGCGATTTAGTGTCGATATTTGATCATCTTCGATATCAGATGAATGTAAATGAATGTCTAAAGCATTTTGAAGACTGATCTTAATTTGATGGACAATAGGCCCTATTTTTCTTCCCGCTTTTATCAGTTCCGGAATGTAATGGCCAGTGATGTAAATTTTATTAATCTCTTTTTCAACAAGATCTATATTTGCCTGTGGAGTCAGTTTGATATAAATCGTGTAATTATTGCTTGTCCATTTGTTCTGTTCACCAGGGTGAAATGGTTCTCCGGCCAAGGACATAAAGAAACCATATCCAGATAAGGTCGAATTACTGGGAATATCATCGATGACCCCTGTAATGGTAAAAGCCTTTGACTTATTGTTATTGAGATAGATCTGTTGACCAATAGGATTACCCTTAAAGTATTTAAGCGCTTTACTTTTGGTCAGCACAATGGTATTCGGTTTATCTAAAGCATGCTGTAACTGACCATATTGCATCGAGGATGGAAACATATCCAATATGGATTGGTCGATATAGACAAATCCATCATCATAATGACTATCGGGCAAATTATTAATCGAAAGCTGATTACTACCCGCTCCTAATTGCGGATTTGGGAGTATTCTCCCGGAGTTCTCTATGGCAGGAATTTCCTCTTTTAATGTTCTAGCTCCTGGAGCAGAAAGCGATACCCAGCGATTGATCTTATTTCCTTCTGGAGCTTGGACAATGAGACGATAAACACGATCCATTGACGGATAAGACTTGTTGTAATTTATTTCATGTTTGATGTAGAGAACGATCAGTACACAAATTGCAATACTAAAAGCAAATCCGCCAATTTTAATACTGGAATAAAACTTATTCTTTGAAATATTGCGCAGGGCAATTTTAAGGTTATTTACCAACATAACAACAGTATTTATTTACATAGCCATATCCTATCTTGATAATAGTGGGGGCGTAACTTATAGAGACAATTGTGTTGCCAAATAGTTATATCACTGTTAATGAGTTTATTGTGGTTGTTTTTGGTAGGTTGTATTTGTACGGAAATGAACAGTTTCCGTTCGCTTCCGTACAAATACTTTAGTCAGGATCTAAAAACCGATCGGTTATATTGTCATTGGACAGGACCGATCATTTTATTTTCATTATTCAGGCTCTTTCAAGCGTAGGTCTTCACATAATTTAAGCATCATCTCATTTGGATCACTATCCGTTGCCAGAGCAATAAGATACATTTCATCTAACCGCAATTTTGCTGTATCATTCATTGTTAGTTCATTGATACGTGCTTTACTTAGTCCCGTCTTGCGTGCCACCATAGATTTATTGACGGATTTCTTTGCTAAAATCTCTCCAAGTTTTGTCATTATAATACTATTTACTGTCTGCTCATCTGTATAGATAAAAATACAAAATGTTGTATTTAAATATACAATCATTGCGAATATTGCCAGTTATTCGGTTTGTTTGTATAGAATATGTATATAAATAAATTTATGAATGAGAAAAACTTAAAGGAAAAACTGAATAATTAGAAAAAACTTATGTTGACAACAAGGAAAATTTCTACATAAAAAGAATGTACATAATAGATGTTATAGTAAAAAAATGCCGGCTGTCCATCATCGAACAACCGGCATAACATAAACATATTAATCTCTTAGAAGAGATTTTAAACAAACACTAAAATCCTTTATTATATTTTATCACGAACCTTACTCATCGCGTAGACTATCTACAGGATTGGTTCGAATAACCTTCAACGTTTGGTAACTGATTGTAACGATAGCAATAAGGATAGCCGAAAAGCCTGCCAATAAAAAATATAACCAGTTTATCTCAATGCGATAGTTGAAGTCCTGTAACCACGTATCCATAGACCACCACGATATGGGAACAGCAATAACGATAGCAATGAATACCAGTTTTATGAAATTGCTAGATAGCAGTTTTAACAAACTTATACTACTCGCACCCAATACTTTTCGGATACCGATCTCCTTTGTACGCTGTTGAGTGATATATGTAGCAAGGCCAAATAAACCTAATGAGGCAATGAAAATAGCGATAAAGGCAAAGCTTGTAAAAATATTTTTTGTACGCGCAACATCCTGATATAAACTCTCAAAACCTTCATCTAAAAAGCTATAATTGATCTTTTGATTAGGAGAGAATTTATCCCAGACTTTAGTAATCTGTGCAAGAGATTGATCTACCTGATTAGCCTTAACTTTTATAGATAGGAGGGAAGGGCTGTTTCCAAGAGCTAAAGAAACTGGCCCAGACTCCTCTTTTAGCGATTCAAATATAAAGTCGTCCACCACTCCAATGATAGTCCAGGACTGACCGTTATTGATTTTGGCACCGATCGGATGTGTGAGTCCCAATTGTTCCACAAGCGTTTTGTTAACAATAGTAGCCGAACTGTCTGAAGCCAATTTGGGATTGAAATTTCGCCCTTCAGACAAGCGCAATTCAAATGTGGATAAATAAGTATCGTCCACAAGCCAGAATTGCGATCCTCTAGCAAGTTGCACATCTTTTTTATCATCAAGTGAAAAACCGTTACCATTTCGTTTCACACCGTCCATAGGCACAGGAAGGTAATCTCCCACAGAAACATCAGATACCGAGGGAAGAGATTTTAATTCATTTTTTAGGCTAGCTAAATCCTGAGATAAAGTGGTGATGCCACGTAATACGATGACCTGATCTTTACTGAAACCCAGATCTTTGTTTAAAATAAAATTAACCTGCTGATTTGCGATAAGTGCACTCACAATCAGAATAATAGAAGTTGCAAATTGAAACGTAACAAGGCCATTGCGTAATAACGAAGTTTTTGGAGTAGAATCCTGTTTATTTTTTAATGCTGAAATAGGTTTGAATCCTGATAGATAAAGTGCCGGATAAATACCAGCTAAACTTCCAATAAACAGCAAAGAAACAAGGATCGTCGGAATAAAATACCAGCTAAATATTGGAATCTCTAAACTTTTATTCGCGAGATTGTTAAATAATGGTAATAAGATCCAAGCTAACAAAAGGCCGATGATCAGTGATATTAAACTATAACAAATAGCTTCGACCATAAACTGGCCAATTAAAGATTTTCGGTTTGAGCCAATGGTTTTACGAATACCAATTTCTTTAGCTCTTGTCGCCGCATTTGCGGTAGAAAGATTGATGAAATTGATGCACGCAATCAGTAAGATAAAGGCCGCAATAGATGCAAATGCCCATATCATCTTAATATCTCCCCGATTTAATATCGAGACTTTGTCATCGCGGATACCCGTAGAGTAAAGGTGTATATCAGAAGCATTTTGTAAATACATTTTTACCTGACGAAACCAAGGTTTAATGCTTCCACCTGCTTTTTGCGTCTCAGGGATCAGATGACCATCTATATATACTTTCTGAATAATACTTTGCGTTTGCTTTGGATCGCTATTTTCTTTCAGTTTGACATACACCGTATAGTTGGTCGCCATCCAATTATTTTGCTCACCTGGATATAAAGGCTCACCTGCTAAAGACATAAAAAATGTGTAGCCATACAGTGTCGAATTGCTTGGGATATCATCGATAACAGCGCTAATCGTATAAGCCTTCGATTTATCATTGTTCAGATAAATCTGTTGACCTACAGGATTATCCTTAAAATATTTTGAAGCTTTACTTTTGGTCAGGACGATAGAATTTGGATTGTCCAGAGCATGCTCCAATTGTCCATAGATCATGGGTGAAGGAAACATTTCCAGAATGGATTGATCTACGTACACAAATCCATCGTCATAATAGTTTTCTGGTCCAGATCCCAATGTTAATTGATTACCTCCAGCCCCAAAAAGCGGATTGGGCAATATCCGACCGGATTGTTCCACTGTCGGGACTTCCTCTTTAATTACTTTTGCCGCTGGTGCAGTCAAAGATAGTCCTCTCATCACATCATCCCCATCCGGAATTTCTGATACAATACGATAGATCCGGCTAACATCTGGATAAAACTTATTATAGCTCGTCTCATGTTTAATATATAAAACAATTAAAATGCAGATGGCAATACCAAAGGCAAAGCCACCAATCTTAATACTGGAATACAGTTTATTCTTTGTGATATTCCGCCAGGCGATTTTAAGATTATTGATCAACATAATAATTGTTTTTATTTCACAGAGTCATTCGTATCGGTATAGTACCGGACATACATTTCAAAACAATTGCATTGCCAAATGTTTATATATCTGATTTATAAATGTTTAATTTTTTTTATGGAATTGATATTTGTACGATAACGAACAGTTTCCGTTCACTATCGTACAAACGAACAACTAAAGTTTCAAAATTATTGATCTATTATATCCGTTGCGGATGGTGTTGATTAATATCCACTTGCTAATCAAAATTTTTCAATTCATTACCTAACTCTAGTATATAAATTTTGTATAGATAAAACTATATAATGATTTATATATCTATACATTTGTTTTGAATATTGCTTGTTTTTATGTTTATTTGTATAGAATAACTATATATCTTTATTAAATTATGGAAAAGAAGGAAATAACACCAACTATCAAGGAGTACACGATCCGCTGTCGTGAGATTGTAATCATCATTATTTACCGCATGATGTTACTACGGATGGCAAAAGATCTATCAACTGAAGAAGTCTCATTTTTAATGGGTAAAGAGCATGATTTTATTGAAAAAATAGAGACTTTTAAAATAAAGAGTGTCTATGCGCATGATCTTTACATATTTACACAGGTGTTAGATTATAATGCCGGAGCAGCTTACTCTAAATCTGTTGATGTTGATCATCAAAAGTTTGACTATGACATGTTTGTAACTATTTTTAGTGATCGTGTAATTTATGAGCTCAAACAGTTGGATGAAAACAAGAAAGCTATCAAAACCATCTTCTTGTTAATAGATTCAAGACATGATATTGATTGCTTTAATAATTCAACAGCTACAGAAATTGAACAATTAAGAAGTCTTATGCGACAGTTGTTTGTAGAAGGTTATTTTACAGAAGAAAGAATCGCTTATGAAATACTTAATAAATGTCAAAATTCTATCGATAGATCTATATCTCCTAAAAATTTGATGTTGGTTTTACAAGATTATTTAGATAAGAAGGAAGACTATCATTTAGAGCAAAAGATATCCAGTAAAAAGAACTTTCCCGGATTTGCGTATTTACAGATAAATAAGGTGAAATCTTAAATAAAAGTAACAAGCCATGAATGTCAGGAGTAAACGCTACAGCTGCTCAACAATAAGCGTGAATTAATACTGTTGACGAAAATTTACTTCGAAAGTATAAAAATCTTAAGCCGTAGGAGCACACCAATTATAAACCGTCCATCTCTCAGTCGGCTTACTTTTACTTGACACCTCCTACGGCTTTGTTTTTATTCATCTCTTAACTTTTCAATGGGATTGAATTTCGTAGCTCGGTATATAATGCCGATAATTAGGGTGCCCAGCAATAATGCTAAAAACCCCAATGGGAGCAGGTATGTCACTACATCGATAACAATACGATTGTTATAATTCTGTAGCCAGACATTCATCAGCATATAACTGGCAGGTATAGTTACCAATAAAGCCAGAATAAAAATGAGATAAAACTCTTTTGAAAAAAGTAAAATTAAATGCATCAAAGAAGCACCAAGCACTTTGCGTACACCCACTTCTTTATTACGCAGGTTGATGGATAATGTAATCAACCCGATGATGCCCAAGGCGACGATCAGTAAAGATGCAATAGTTGCAATCTGGGAGGCACGTTGCAATTGCAGTTCTGTTTCATATAATTTTTGGATGCGGTCATCAGTAAATTGATATTCAAACGGTGCATCAGGAAGGAGTTCTTTCCATTTTTTTTCCAAAGCCTCCATAGATGAAGACAAAGAACCATCCTTTAAACGGATACTCAAAAATCGGAATTGTGCAGATCTGGAAATATTGATCCACGCTATTGCCGTAGCTTCATCGTTCATGGAGTTTGGAACGAAGTCTGCGGTTACCCCAGATATCATGACAGGAACGTTAGCTTCTCCAAAACCGATTGTTCGGCCAATAGCCTCTTCCGCCTTTGTAAACCCTAAAGCGAGCAGTGCCTCTTTATTAATGACTACATCAGGATTTTGGTCATTTTGAGAACTGTTAGGATTTAAAAAATGACCCGCTAATAGCGGGATCTGATACGTTTTTGCAAAATAAGAATCAGACATAATGATTTTAGAATGCACTATTTTTTCAGATTTGGTATTGATAAGTGTTTGATTATTACCTCCTATAAAGCCAGGGATCTCATAAGAAAGACTAATGGACTCTATTTGTGGAAGTCTTTGAAACTCATCTCGCGTCGTTTCCATCTTTTTAAGACCCTGTTCGGTCCAGTCACGGGGTACCTGAACGTTCAATACCGATTCTTTATTATAGCCCAGCTCACCATTTATAAATAGATTAATTTGTTTCGATATAATGATTGTAGCCATTAGTATAATGACAGCGACCGCAAACTGTGTGAAGATGAGTACACGACGAACGGCCTGCTTGCCGTTACCTTGTGTAAACTTATTTTTCACAGACTGTAGAATGTCATTGCCAGAAAGTTTGATTGCTGGATAGATACCTGCTAAAAGACCGACAATACATGCAAATAAGAAAAGTAAAATATAAAAACTAAAAGGTAGTGCTGTCAACGATGGTAACTTGCGCATAAAGATTTCTTCAAAAATAGGACTTAAAAGTACATAAATAGGAAGACTGATCGTGACAGCAATCAGCATGGTTGTCATGTATTCGGCTATCAACTGGGATATGATCTGCGAACGGGAAGAACCCATCATTTTGCGAATCCCGATCTCTTTCAATCGGGTAATGTTTTGACTGATGGTGATATTGATGAAGTTAATGATGGCCATCAACAATACGAAGCCTGCAATCCATAATAAAGTAGCAATCATTTTGCGGACAGCTCCCTTATTATCATCTAAAAAGTAACTTTTCAAGGGCTTTAAATCCGGGGCATAATTTGTTGAAAACTCACCATCTGTATTGCGCTTTACCAGAGCCTGGATAGGAATAGCGAGTTGCTCAGGCGTAACACCTTTCTGTAGCTCAATAAATGATGCAATATAAGGGTTTTGCCAGTTGTCGATAGACCTTCCAAAATACGATTCACTCGCTATCGGTAAAAAAATATCGGACTTCATGGCGTCATTTAATTGCATGACGGAGTTTTGAGTATTTTCTTTGATTACACCTGTAATGGTGAAGGGTTGCTTATCGCCTTTGAAGTTTTTGATTTCAAGTGTTTGACCCAAAACATCTATTTTTCCAAAATACTTTTGAGCAGCTTTTTCGGTGATGACCACAGTGAAAGGCTTCGTTAATGCAGTTGTTGAATTTCCAGCAAAAATCTCAAAACCAAACATATCCAGTAATGTCGGATCGCCTAAAACTGTCCCTTCTTCAAATATCTGCTCGCCATGAGAGACAATACAGGTCAAACCGTCGATGCGGTAATAATTTGCCACCAATTGTGGATACTCTTCTTTTAAAGCTTTTGGCAAAGCACCAATACTTGTTAGTGGGATGCCGAAACCTTCTTTCTTATAATTACTTTGTAATATATATTGTTGCTCTTTGTTGCGAAGTTCACTATTGACCTGATGCACTTCCCAAACATATGCGCCGACCAGTATGACGAAAGTAATACTGCAGATCAAACCCAAAAGATTGATTAAACTTTCGTACTTACGTTTTATGATATTGCGCCAGGCGATTTTGATATTATTCTTTAACATAGCTATATTTTTTACCGCAGCGCTAAGCTTCGGGTTTGATTATCTTATTATGGGTTTAATCGCGTTACTTATTCATCCCTCAAACTGTCTACCGGATTTGCCCGCGCGGCTTTGAAAGATTGAAAGCTGATTACCAATAACGTAGTCATGACTCCAAAGAGCAACGCTGAAGCAAAAATCCACCATGTCAGCTCAATTCGGAAAGGAAAATCTTCCAGCCATCTATTCATCAAATAAAAGGCAATAGGCGTAGCTATTATACCAGAAATGATCATCCATTTAACGAAATCTTGCGTCAATAATTGAATAATTCCTGCTATAGAAGAGCCAAGAACTTTTCGGATACCAATTTCTTTGGTTCGCTTCAGAATAGTAATCGATAACAATCCTAAAAAGCCCATAGTGCTTATGATAACAGAAACGACCGCAGCGATCCAAATCAGTTTTTCAGTTAGTGTTTCTTTTGCATACAAATTAGCGATTTGTTCATCATAAAATTTATATTCAAATATTTCCTTAGGGTACCAATCCCTCCATTGCTGTTCAAATTCATGTATAAATTGCTGTGGATTTGTACCATTAAACTTGATGGCTATATTTTTTAAACGCCCCGCATTATAACCGATAACTGTCGGCGCTATACCTTCCTTTAGAGAGTTTGTACTAAAATCAGCTACAACACCAACAATTTTTCCGATGCTTTCCTCATTTAATCCTCCCGCGTTAAGGTTTTTTCCTAAGATATCATATGGGTTCTCATATCCGAGGTCCCTGGCCATTTTTTGATTGATCAAAAACTCCGGATTCTTGGGGTTATCATTAAAATTATGTCCAGCGACAAGTTTGATATTAAATGTTTTAATATATGAAGAGTCAGCAATAGCATAACGGGCAGGCCATTTTTCCCAATCTGACCGATCATCAAATTGAATAGTTCCTCCCCAAACTTTATCATTTGCTGGCGGATTATCACAAAAACTAAATGAGGTAATGTCAGGCCGTTTCGCAAGGAAATGCTTAATTTTTTCTTTGCTGGCAAACATTTCTTTTTTCATAGGAAAAAGGAATACCTGCTCGCGCTCAAATCCCAGATCCGTATTTTTAAGATAATGGACCTGAAGAATGATCACTAAGGTTGCGATCAGAAGTACCATCGCGATTACATTTTGCAAAATAATGAAAGACTTTCTGGTGAAACTCCATGGACCCATTGTCAGTTTTTTTAGAGCATCTTGTATAGGTGTCCTATTGACGAAAAGTAAAGGATAAACACTAGTCAGAAGAGCCGTGCAGATCCAGGTCAATCCGACAATACTAATCAGTGAACTGAAAGAAAGAATTGCTATAGGTTCATCTTGAAAAAGATATCCATTACTCCAGTTTAGGAAAATGCTTAATAAAATGAGTGCAAAAATAGTGGACAGAAAGGTCAATATTAAAGTTTCCAATAAAAACTGGTAAAAGAGTTGTTTCTTTGAGCTCCCTAAAATTTTTCTTACCCCCATTTCAACACTACGGTTCATCTGTTGCGCAAAAAGAATATTGCTGTAATTCACGATTGCCATGATACTAATGCCAAGGGCAATAATTGACAATATCTGTAGTAGCGATTTTTGGGTACCTTTTCCATAGTCTTTATCAAAATGAAAATCGGTTAACGGAAGCAGTTTATAGGAATAATATTCTAGTACACTTTTATCATAATATTTTCCGACAAGCTCATGGATTGTTTTTTCTACCTGAACCTTATCTTCATTATTCCTTAAAGTCAATAAAATATTGTTGTTCGTATTTGTATAACCCCAATTATGAAAATAATCATCCTTTGTATCGATCTTAAAAAGTGTCGGAATCGATTTTAAGGAAAAGTAAACTTCCGATCTAAAGTCAGAATTCTTTCGACTATCATCGATAATACCAATAACTTTTATAGGAAACTCACCCTCAACTAGGATTGTTTTTCCTATTGCATTTTCATCTCCGAAATAAAGCTTAGCAGTAGATGCAGTAAGCGCGACAGTATTAGGCGCATCTAAGTCTTTAGGATTTCCCTGTTTCCAGGGGAAATCAAGCATATTAAAGTAATTTGAAGAAGCAAAAGCTGCTTTTCCATCAGTTTTGAACTGTTTATCTTCGATGCCTATAGTGAAATCTTTTTTGTCAATATATAAAGCAGTTTTCTCGATCTGTGGCATTTCTTTCGAAATGGCCTCATACATGGCAAATGATCCTCCTTTTTCATGCTCAACCTGCTCCAGCTTAAGATCGTAAACAACCATGTAAGTCCGATCTTTTTGATGATGAAATTGATCGTAGCTAAGCTGATAGCTATTGTAAATATAAATGAACAAACCACATGCAATCGCTAATCCTAAACCAATAATTGTCAGAATTGAATAATACCGGTGCTTTAAGAGCTGCCTAAATGCTGTTTTAAAAAATAACTGAATCATTAGCTTGTTCTAAATTATTTAAAATATCTATTAAGCTGTTATTCATCACGTAGACTATTGACAGGATTTGAAAGAGCGGCTTTGATCGCTTGGTAACTAATCGTTGCCAAACTGATCAGAATAGCCATAAGACCTGCAATAGCAAAATAATGCCATTGGATTTCAATGCGATAACTATAATCTTTCAACCAGTCATTCATTGTCCACCATGCTATCGGTGATGCGATAAGAATTGCTATAAGGACCAATTTTAGAAAATCTAAAGAGAGCAAAGATGTTAATTGCCCAACAGATGCTCCCAATACCTTCCTAACAGCAATTTCCTTCATCCGTGTCTCTGCCATGTAGGCGATAAGAGCCAATAGTCCAAGACATGAAATAAAGATTGTTAATCCTGCAAATAGCATAGAAATTGTTCCAATGGATTGTGTCTCTTTAAATTTAGATTCGAAATTTTTATCAATAAATTTATAATCAAAAGGGTAGTCAGGATTAAATTTCTTGAAGATATCCGCTATCTTTTTTAGGTTTGTTTCGGTACTGTTATTCGGATTCAGTCGATAATGTATCGTTGTGAACCAGGATTTAGGACCAAGAATAATCATTGGCGCTATTTCGTCATAGGGTGAATCAATGATAAAATCTTTGATTACACCAACCACTGGCCAATTTTCGCCGTCGGCTTGAATGACTTGACCGACCGGGTTACTTAAGCGCATGGATTTTACAGCTGTTTCTGTCAGTAACACTGCATTGCTATCAGTAGCATATTTGTATACATCAATATCTCGACCTTTCACGAGTTTAAATCCTAAATTTTGTACAGCATTGGCATCCGAACTAAAGCGATTGAATAATAATTTCTTGTCACTCTCAGTACTTCCTGGCCAGCTAAATCCCCAGCCATTGCTAAAGCGATCAGTAACAGGAGACATATTTTTGGATACTGAAAGGACAGCATTACTGTTAAGTAACTCATTACGTAAACTGATGTAATTTTTACTTAATTTCCCTGATAAGCTGGTATATACTAAACCATTTTCATCATAACCACGTTCCCGGTCTTTCGTAAATTGAATTTGCTTGGAAACGATGATAGTAGCAATGGTTAAGATAATGGCGAGTGAAAACTGTATAATTACCAGCATCGAACGGATGCTCATTCCCTTATTGTAGGTATTTAACTTTCCTTTTAATGTTTTTAAAGGTTTAAAAGATGAAAGAAAAAATGCAGGATAACTTCCTGCCAGTATGCCCGTAATTACACTGAATGCTATTAATGATAACCAGGTTTGGACTGAGAGAAGAGAAAGTGTTAGATTTTTTTGAACTAAATTATTAAAAGCCGGTAGCACTAACACCATACATATGATCGCAAGTACCATAGCAACTAGGCTGATCAAAATACTTTCCATGATAAATTGTACCATCAGGCTTTTACGACCAGCACCTACAACTTTACGAACACCTACTTCTTTGGCTCTTCTTTCAGAGCGAGCTGTACTTAGATTCATAAAATTGATACAGGCTACAAGCAAGATAAAAGCACCGATCCAAGCGAACAAACGAACAAGTTGAATGCGACCGGAAGTATAGTTTCCACCCTCACCCTTATCGTAGAGATAGCTATCTTTAAATGGAAATGCAAAGATTTCATTTGTGGACTTGATCTCATTATCGCCAACGTTTATATGATTTTGACTAACTAATCTTATTTTTTCATTGAATGCTGGCAACGATGTCCCTGCTTTTAATAGCACATAGGTATAGGTGGAGTTGTTACTCCAATTTGTATCTACATATCCTATTTTTTTTGCATAATCCCAAGATACTAAACCTTCAAAATTCATGCTGCTATTATTGGGTAGATCTTGAAGAAGTCCAGTTACAGTAACCAAATTGACAGAATCAATTTTAATGATCTTGCCTATAGGATCTTCGTTTCCAAAGAGAGTCTTTGCATATTTTTGTGTGATTACGATCGAATTAGCATCATTCAATAGGTTGTTTTTATCTCCTTTCAAAAGAGGGAAACTAAACATGTTGAAAAATCCAGGATCGGCGAATCCGATTTGAGATACTATTTTTTGATCCTTGTATGTTGCAATAAATTGATTACCAGTTCCATCGTCAAGTCTTGTAAAACTTTCAATTTCAGGAAAATCATTTTTTAAGGTTGGTCCCATTATTTTCGGTGTATTTAACCATGCCCATTTCTTTCCAGTATGATCATCTCGGTTACTTATCGCATAGAGCCTATCACTTTTCTGGTGAAACCGATCCATACTCAGCATATTTTGCAACCATAGCGCAATAAGCAAAGCTCCGGCCATACCAATAGCCAATCCAATGATGTTGATGCTAGAGAAAGCCTTATTTTTCAATAAATTACGCCATGCGATTTTGATATAGTTCTTTATCATCGTTATCGTATAAAGTAGTCAATTTTTTTAATACAGTAAATTATTCATCCCGTAAACAATCAATTGGATTGACCATAGCAGCACGGACAGTCTGGTAACTTATTGTTAAGAACGAGATGAGTAAAGCACTGCCACCGGCAAGTATAAAGATCCACCAGTCAAGTTCAATATGATAAGCAAAATTGGCTAGCCATTTATGCATTGCAAACCAGCCAAAAGGAATGCTAATAGCGAGCGCAATAACTACTAACCTGAGGAAATCTACACTTAATAAGCTAACAATTTTTATAACAGATGCACCAACAATTTTCCGGATTCCAATCTCTTTAATTCTTTGTTGCACCGTATAGGTCGAAAGTGCAAATAATCCCATACACGCAATGGAGATGGTAATTAATGAAAAAAGTTGCATCGCTCGCGTTGTCTGTTGATCCTGTAGATAAAGTTGATTAAAGTCGTCATTTAAAAAATGATAGTCATAATTGTTTTTCGGAGCGATCTCTTTTACGATCGTTTTGATCTGATTCAATGCGTCTTGTGTAGGAACTCCAGCATGCAGCTTAATAAAGATATTCCCGAAATAACCATATTCAGGAAAGAGCACAACAGGAGTGATTTCATTATGTAAAGATTTAAAATTAAAGCTTTCAACCACTTGTTTTACAGTGCCCTTGCGGCCATTTAAATTTATCTTCTTACCGATCGCATCTTTAGGAGTCCAGCCCATAGCAGTTGCAGCTAGCGTATTAATAATAAAACTATTCTCCGGAGCGACGGTATCGCTTGCTCTTAAGATGTCCGTATCCGATAGGGAAGAACCAGCAATAGATTTAATGTTGAACACGGATACAAAGTCTTTTTCAATAGGAATAGCAGTAACATCAATAGAGAAATCTGGAGCCTGTCCTTCTACTTCATTAATCGTATAGCCCCCCTGAATATTAACCGGACTATCATAAGATGCCGTTACGCCTTTAACACTGTTTAATTGACTTAGCTTATCCTTTAGCAATTGACGCTCTTTATCCTGCCATCCTCGGCCATCGAGAACCAATATATCTGAACGATCCAGTCCTGTATTTTTAGATTGAATAAATTCCATTTGTTGACCAGCAAATAATGTACAGATGATAAAAAATATGGAAATACAAAATTGGAACACAATCAGCACTTTACTCAAGGATATCCCTGTCTGTTTTTCGATCAGTTTACTTCTGAATATTGAAATCGGTTTTGAACTCGAAATCGAGTAGGCAGGCCAACCACCTGCAAGTAGTGACAGGATAATAAAGAAAGCTAATATTGCTATATAGTGGATAGGTTTGTTCCAAAAGTTGATCTGCATTTCTACTCCCATAAAATGACCGAATAGAGGTAACAGTAACCATGTTGCCACTAAGCTTACAATTAAGGATATCAAAATCATTAAGCTACATTCGAAGAGAAACTGAAAGAATATTGTTTTTCGTCCTGCACCCAGTACCTTCTTTACACCGATCTCTTTTTTGCGCTCAATCGCATTTGCAAGAATCAAATTGGTGAAATTAATGCAGGTCAAGACGATAAGAGCAATACCCAAAGCCATTAAAATATAAACATAGAGGATATTTCCTGTACCTGCAGTTTTTGAGTGCAAATGAATATCACTTAATTTTTCTACTTTAAAACCGAATTCATAACCCTGTTTAATAGACTCACTAAATTTGTCCTTAACCAGATTATCCAGTTTAAGTTGCACCGATTGAAAGCTTTGATCAGTTTTTAATAATCCTATAGTAATATCGTTAGCTGAATTCCATGAAGCTTCTTTATAGCGTGCTAGACCTTGGTTAGAGAGAATGGCAGAAAATCTGAACTGTGTATTACTAGGCATATCGGCTATAACCCCAGATACCTTCCAGTTCACTTTATCAATAATCAATGTTTTATTTATAGCCGATTCATTTGGGAAATATTTTTTAGCTAAAGTTTCTGTCAATACAATTTGATTAGGCTCATCCAATACATGTTTTTTGTTTCCCTCAATAAAATCATAATCGAGAATCTCAAATACGTTCTTATCAGCATAAATCAGCTTATTTTCCTTTAAAGATTGATTTCCAATATCAATTAATCCACTTTGTATATACGGATATAAACGACTGGCCTGCTCAATTTCGGGAAAATCAGATTGTAAAGTCTGTTGTAGACCTGTTGGCGTTGTACTGGATGAAACCATTTCTGCGCTGTTTGGAGCTTTGTATGATAGGCTGAAATACGCAATGCGATCTGCATGAGAGAAAAAACGTTCATAACTGGATTCATGGTATATGTAAGTAGCTAATAACAAAAAGCAGGTTATTCCAATCGTTAATCCCGACATGTTCAACAGTGAAAACCCTTTATTCTTTCGAATATTCCGCCATGCTATTTTAATATAGTTTCGTATCATTTTTTATGCTTTAAAGCTTTTTTCATTAATTCATTCAGATAACCCTACAATAAGTGTATGTTATTATTCATCCCGTAATGTTTTTACAGGATTTGTATTTGCCGCTTTAATGGCTTGTGTACTCACCGTAATAATTGCGATAGTTAATGCGGCAATCCCCGATAAAGCAAAGACCCACCATTGAATCTCGATGCGGTAAGAAAAATCCTGCAACCATTTATTCATGATCCACCAGGCAATAGGTGAGGCAATTAAAATGGCAATAAGAACCAATTTCACAAAATCTCTTGAGAGCATGGCTGTTATACCTGTCACAGATGCTCCCAGTACTTTACGTATACCAATCTCTTTTGTTCTCAGCTCAGCGATATAGGATACTAATCCAAACAATCCAAGACAAGATATAAAGATGGCCAATGCTGAGAATATGAGTGCCAACTGAGCTGTTTGTTGTTGCTCTTTAAACTTTGAGGCAAAGCGCTGATCAACGAATTTATATTCAAATGGGTAGGCTGGATTGAATTTCTTGAGTACTTGCTCTATCTGTTTCAAGTTCTGTTCTACGGGAGAAGATGGATTAGTACGAACGACCATATTTAACATCCACTCTTTTGCAGGGTGAATGAGAAGTGGAGTAACTGGGCTGTATGGAGATCCGCTGATGTAATCATTGATAACTCCTATAATCGTAAAGGTATTACTTCCCCATTTCAGGATGCTACCAATAGGATTTTTCAATTTCATTTCTTTGATCGCAGCCTCATTTACGAGTACCGACATACTATCAGAAGCTAATCGTTCAAAGTCAATGTCACGACCTTCCAGTACTTTTAATCCAAGAGTTTTAACAAAATCACTTTCTGATTTTCCAATATTGAAAACGATTTTCTTCCCTTGTTCCGGAGTTGAACCTTCCCATGAAAAATTACCGCTAGAAGTTGCATTATTCTGGGTAATTGACCACCCGGTACGGGTTACAGCTTGTGCAATATTCTTATTGATCAATTCAGATTTGATGACTTCATAATTTTTCGTCATATCACCTTCCATAGGAATTTCAATCAATTGCGACGGCGAATATCCGACATCCCTTTTCCCTGCGTATTCAATCTGCCTATGTACAATCAAGGTTGCAATAATCAAGATTAGGGCAATACCAAATTGGAAAATAACTAATACCTCACGAAAACTGAAAGCAAATTTCCTAGATTTTCCAAAGATTTTTAATGATTTTATAGGTTTAAAAGAAGAGAGAACAAATGCAGGATATAGTCCAGCCAGTATACCTGTTAGCAATATAATTCCGAGTAAAGAGATCCAGATCATAGGATCCCCAAATGAGAAGTCCAAAGGCTTATCCAGAACTTTATTAAATAATGGAAGTGATAATGAAGTCAGTCCTATAGCGAGAATACCCGATATCAAAGACAGTAATACAGATTCCGTTAAAAATTGAGCAACTAGACTGCTACGTTGCGCGCCCACTACTTTACGTACTGCAACTTCTTTTGCTCTTTTTTGACTACGAGCAGTACTTAGATTAATAAAATTGATACAAGCGATCAATAGAATCAAAAAGCCCAAGCCAGCAACCAATTTAACTTGATCAATTTTGCCACCAACTGGAACACCCTGTTCAAATTTTGAATACAAGTGCATTTGAGAAAGCGGATATAAAAACAACGAGCCTTTTAACTCATTATTTGTTTTTTTTGCAATGATATTTTTTAGTTTTTTATTGAATGCCGCCACATCTGTACCATCCTTTAGCTGGATATAAGTCATGAACGTTATGTTGTTCCATTTCGGAGAATACTGGTCCGCTTTAGTTAATGGAATCAAATAGGTAAAATCAAAATCAGTATTGCTAGGTAAATCTGCTATGATTCCAGAAACTTGATAAGGTTCCTTATTATCTAATATAAGCGTTTTGTTTAAAGGATCCGTATCGCCAAATATTTTTTTGGAGAGACTTTCTGTTAAGATAATGTTTTGTGGACCGTTAAGAAGTTGATTGCGATTACCACTTAAAAGTTTAAAATCAAACATCTCCATAAAAGAAGGATCGACCTCAGTTCCTTTAGACTTGATTTTATTATCAGCAAAGGATAATAATCTATCCATGCTCCAATACACACGTGCGGCTTGCTCTACCTCTGGATATTCAGCTTTTAAAGTAAGTGATGCAGGTCCAGATGTGATGTTTTGCATACTGATCTCTCCTTGATCCTCATATTTGTTCCAAAGTCTATATAGGTTGTCTTTATTACTATAGAAATTGTCATATTTTGATTGATTTTGTACCCAGATACCTATAAGCAATACAGCAGCCATACCAATAGCTAAACCGATAATGTTGATGGTTGCATAACCTTTGCTTTTCAATAGATTGCGCCAAGCGATTTTGAAATAGTTCTGTATCATTTGTTTAAAACTTTAGGCAAGTGTTTTTTTAGCATTTTAAAGTTCAATCCCTAAGCCAATGTTTTAAATTATTGCTAATCAGCTAATTGTTTATTGCTATATCTTTCTTTAACTGTACGCTTTCGAACACCTAGCGTTCGTAAGCGTACATGTTATGAGGGTGATTATTCATTCCGTAGTGTATCAATAGGATTTGATAAAGCAACTTTAATAGCCTGATAACTTACGGTGATTAACGTAATGAAAAGAGCAAGACCTCCCGTGACAGCAAAAATGGACCAGCTAATAGTAATACGGTAAACATAATTTTCTAACCATTTTTCCATAAAAAGATAAGCAAGCGGGGTGGCTATCATAAAACCGATAAAAGTAAGCCAGATATACTCGGTTGATAGTAACTTCCATAAGCCGAGTTCAGATGCGCCTAATACCTTGCGGATTCCAATTTCCTTTTCACGTTGTTCAGTTAAGAATGAAACGAGGGCGTACAATCCTAGGCAGGAAATCAAAATTGCAAGACCAGTAAATAAACTGGTCAAACTACGAATCATTTCCATCTGCTTAAATTGCTTACCATAATCTTGATCCGTAAAGGTGTAACTGAATGTAATATCAGGATCTGTTTTGGTGAAGTGCATAGCAATGGCCTTCATTGTTGTATTGACTTCCGTGTCATCTTTTAAGCGTATGGTAATCTTACTCTTTGGTAATAGATTTAGGAAATAAGCTGTTGGGGTAATTGATTCGAAAGGTGATTCCGACATTGTGTTCTGTATAACGGCAAGGATTCTGTATTTTACACCTCTAAAACTTAATTGCTTGCTATTCAAATCGGATACTCCCATATATTTTGCACCAGCTTCGTTTAAAATGACAGCAATAGAATCTGTTTTAAAATCTTTCGAAAAGTTTCTACCTTTCATAAATTTCCATTGGACAGTAGGAGCAAAATTTTCGTCAATAGTATATATGCCCATGATTGATCCTTCTTTAGCATCATTACCTTGCCAGGTAAATCCACCGCCTGTTAAAGCGAGATTGTTTACAAAACTAGAGGATAAAGTTGCGTTTTGGATTAGTCCCTTGTCAAACAATTCTTTTTTGAGGACGTCGAATTTTTTAATAATCTCACCGCTTGAACTCGTGACATTAACTAAATTTTTGTTGCTGTAGCCAATTGGACGATCTTTTACATAGTTTAATTGGGTGATGACGAGGTATGTGGCGATCATCATAAAAATAGAAATAGCGAACTGAATAACAACCATAATCTTTCGCGCTTTAAATTTACTATTTCCTTGAATTGATTTTCCTTTAAGTGCTAAAATTGGATTAAATGAAGATAGGAATAGGGATGGATATAATCCGGATGAAAGACCAAGAAGAACGATGCTTAAGAAAGCAATAAGATAGAAAAATATCGAATGAAAAGGTATTCGTAATTCAGTTCCTATAAAACCGTTTATCCATGGAAGAAGTAAGAGTATAAGGGGGAGGCTGAGTATAAATGCTAAAAATACAGATAAGATAGATTCAAATAAAAAGCCCTGAATCAATTGGCGGCGATTTACGCCGATCGATTTTAATATACCGATTTCTTTACCTCTTTTGATACTTCTAGCGGTACTGAGGTTGATAAAGTTAATACATGCTAGTAAAATAATCAAAGCACTTACCAATGCAAACATCCAAACATATTGAATCTGCCCACCGATATTTTTACCATTTTTAAAATCATCATACAAATACCATTTAGTCATAGGGTGTAAAAGAACTTCAGGATCGATGTCTGTAAGTTTCGATTTTAAAATGGTGGTTGTCGTTCTCTCTAATGAAGGTAGAGAGAGCGGATTTTGAATAGAGGCATAAGTATGAAAAAAACAATTACCCCAACTTTGATCGGCATCAGGGTTTTGTTTCAGATAGTCGCAAAATGGCAATATATAATCCAATTGATGAAAAGTACTATTTTCTGGCAAGTCAGCATAAACGCCTGTTATCTGGTACTGCTCTTTACCGTTAAGTGCAACGACTTTACTTATAACGTCTACATCTCCAAATAACCGACGTGCTAATGATTCTGAAATAATCATTTTTGATGGTAGGGCAGGTGTAGATACGTCTCCTTTTATAGATTCAAATGTGAAGAGTTCAGAAAATGCACCCATTGCATACAATCCTGTGCCAGTGATCCTTTTTTCACCACTCTTAAAATTAGCATTTTCACGTTTACTGACTAAAGTAATATGTTGCATTTCATTTTTAAAATCAGATTGCAATAGCTTAGCCAATGGTATGGGAGTAGATCGATCTGTAGACTTCTCACCATTAAATGTACCTGTGATCATGACCTGGTAGATATCATCGTAGTTTTTGAAGTTTTTGTCAACAGAAAACTGCTTCATTATCCACAATGAACTAATTATGACGACTGTAAATCCCAATGCTAGACCGATTATATTGATAATTCCACTTAATGGATGACGTTTTATATTGCGTAGAAAAGTTTTAAAAAATAGTTTTATCATGATTTTGAATCAATTATTTTATTTAGCAATCTCTTTTATATGAAAAGGTCGTAACTATTCGTCTCTTAAACTATTTGCAGGATTGATAATTGCAGCCTTAATGGATTGAAAACTAACTGTAAGTGCCGTGATGAATAATGTGAGAATACCGGAAAATAAAAATATAGATATAGGTAAATTAGTTCTAAAGGCAAACCCCTGAAGCCAGTCATTTGCGAAATATAAAGCAAGAGGAATCGCAATAATATTCGCAATAATGACTAAGATGAAAAACTCCCGATTCAGCATTTGTATTATGTGGAAAACCGTCGCACCTAGCACCTTTCTAATCCCAATTTCCTTTGTTTTTACCTGTGCGGTGTATGTACATAAACCTAAAAGACCTAAACAAGATATTAAGATGGTTATGACAGCAAAGAAGTTAAATATGGTACCCTGTTTTTGTTCACTTGTGTATAGTTTTTGATAGCTTTCATCCAGGAAATTATAAGTGAAAGGCATATCATTATAGTATTGCTTCCAAATTTTTTCCATAGCGCCTATAGCATCAACAGTTTTATTTTCATTCGTTTTTATATAAAGCTGTCGAGAATTTTTTGGATTAAACTTAAAAACGATAGGTTCAATCTTCTGACGTACACTAGCGTAATTAAAATCTTTCACGACACCAATAATAGTTCCGGGTACAGTTCGGATTCTCAAACGGGTGCCAATAGGATTTTTTAACCCCATCTCTCTAACAGCCGTTTCATTTAGAATAAAATGGGTAGAGTCCGCTAATGAGCCCGTAAAGTTTCGTCCTTCTACTAGTTTTATCTTAAAGAAATCGAACGTATGTTGATCTGAATGCGTGATATTAAACCATAGATTTGACTTTGCAGGTTTTCCTTCCCAATCGTTATCTCCGGTAGCATCACCGCCGTGTATCATATCACGCCCCAGTCGGATTACATCATTTATTCCTTCGCTTTTTATCAGTTCATTTCTGATGGCATCAAAATGTTCGCCCATTTTTGATCCCATAGGAACCGCGAAAATATGGCTTTTTTCGTAGCCAAGATTTTTGTCGCGGATAAACTCTAATTGACGACCAATGACAATTGTCATGGTTATCAAAACAATAGAAACCGTAAACTGCAATACAACCAATACTTTTCTGGAACTAGATTTTTTCATTCCCAGATTACCTTTTAGGACTTTGATAGGATCAAAAGTTGATAGCAGTAATGCTGGATAGATGCTCACTAAGAGAAGTGTTCCAATCAGTAAGATGAAAATGTAGACCCATAAATTAATACTGGCGAGATCCAATGCTATTTGTTTTCCAGAGAAGTTATTAAAAGAAGGGAGAAAAATAAAAACGACCGTTATCGCAATGGTTACTGCAAAAAGAAACAATAATGTAGTTTCTATGATAAACTGAAAGAAAAGTTCTCTTTTGCCAGCCCCAATAATTTTTCGAATTCCGACTTCTTTGGCCCGATTTAAAGAACGTGCAGTCGAAAGATTAATATAATTAATACTTGCTATTGCTATAATCATCAGGGCTACTCCCATAAAAATATGTACAGCGCCGATTCCTCCATCGCTACCATCCATGTGGTATAAGTGAACTTTAGATAGTGGTTGTGCTACGTAAGGTACAGGTGTATCTTCAGGTTTATTGCGTTCATGTATCTGTTGTAATTTTTTAGTTAAAGCAGTGAGGTTCGCTTGGGGAGTTAGCAGTAGATAAGTTTCAAATGAAAAACTGGACCAATCCATATCCATCGATGACAAATATGTTTTGTTGTCATAAGTGGTTTTATTTTTTACGTATGCCTGCTCATTAAACCTAGAAAGGGGAAGAAGTACCTGCAATTGTAAACTTGAATTTTCGGGATAGTCTGCGATAACACCCGATACCACACAAAGTTCATCTAGACCTATGGTCACAGTTTTACCAATGGGGTCTTCATTTCCAAAATAACGTTGGGCAGTAGTTGCTGTGATGATAATCGAATTGTTGTCTGGAAAAGGCAACTTTTGATTGCCTTGAACCAAAGGAAAATTAAATACAGAAAAATAGCTCGGATCGACAAAAGCAAAGCTTTTCTCGATAAATATTTTCTCTTTATATTTGATGGGACCATCTCCGATTTTGAGGATACGAACGGCATCTTTAACTTCCGGAATCTCTTTCTTTGCAAAAGTACCAACAGGAGCAATGATATTCTCAAATATTTTTTTAGTTATTCCAGTTCCACCCTCAATACCAATTTTATAGATCCGGCGCTCATTTTCATGGAATCTGTCAAAAGAAAGCTCATCTTGAATCCAAAGTAAGAGGAATATCCCAACGATTAATCCTGCCGACAATCCTAAAATATTAATGGCAGTATAAAATTTATTAGAGAAAATACTTCGCCATGCGATTTTTATATAATTCTTTATCATGATTGAGTTGATTTAGTGGTTAGATTTAATTGGTCACGATATTGTTTTCGTTAATATAGAAAGCCGTCGATTTCACAAACCGACGACCTTCATTTTCACACTTAATACTTAACTTATAAAACACGTATGTTAATTATTCATCTCGTAGGCTATTGATCACATTTACTTTTGCCGCACGAATGGCTTGATAACTAATGGTCAGCCCTGCAATTAATAGCGCTATACTTGCGCCGATTAAAAATATCCAAACATTCAATTCTGTTTTAAAGCTAAAATTAGCCAGCCATTCATTTGCAAAATACCAGGCAAGAGGACTTGCAATTAAAATTGCGATGATGAGTAAGCTCACAAACTCTTTACCTAATAACTGAACAATTTGTGGTATGCTAGCACCTAAAACTTTGCGGATTCCGATTTCTTTTACTTTCGTTTGTGCCGCATTGGTGGCCAAAGCTAAAAGACCTAGTGAAGAAACGAAAATTGCGATCGAAGCAAAGATGTTGAAAAGCAATCCGGTACGTAAGTCCGATTTGTACATTTTATCGAATTTGCTATCCAAAAATGTATATTCGAAAGGTTGTTCTGATGGATAACTATTAAAAATCGTTTTTACCTTCTCAATTGCTTTTTGAGCATTTGAAGCAGTCGTTTTAACATATAAGGTACCTGCATAACGATGAGTCCAAAAGACTAGAGGTTCAATCTTATTCTTCAGATTACTGAAGTTGAAATCCTTTACAACACCAATCACCGTTCCGGGTACCTCATGTAATGACATTTGCGCGCCAACATACGGTTTTTCCAATCCCAATTGTTTGGCCATCGTTTCGTTGATGATATAACTCGACGAGTCGGCAGGTACACCTTTGATATTATTTCCTTCAATCAATTTTAAATTCATTAGTGGAATGAAATTTTTGTCTATGGTTGCTTGGGTTACTATAAGTGATTGATCTTTAGTACGATTTGGCCAGTCGATATCTCCAGTTGAACTGCCATAGTCCATTGGATTATATATTCCATTAATGGAGTAGGAAACAATGGAAGGATCTTCAGAGAGTTTGGACGCTACAGTAGATTTATTTTCAACGGCTCCTTCATTGAGCTCTACGGTAAAAATATATGAAGTGTCATATCCTAAGTTAAATTCGCGGATAAACTTCATCTGCTTTTCAATAACCAAGGTGCAGATGATTAAAATAATTGATGATACATATTGAAATACAACCAAGCCCTTTCGGAAAATACTATTTGTGGGTTTGGATGATTTGCCTTTAAGTGCTGCAATAGGTTTGAAAGATGACAGTTGAATAGCGGGGTATATGCTGGAAAATAAAACGGTCATTAGCAAAGAAGACCCTATTAAAAGCCAAAGTGTGGGATTATTCAGATTAAAAGCCATTAATTTTCCCGAAATACTATTATAAGTAGAAAAGGATAATCCAATCCAGATAACTGCAACGCAAGTTGCTAAAATAAAGGTTAGGAAGGTTTCGGCCATAAATTGAAAAAACAGTTGTTTACGGCTTGCGCCCACAATTTTTCGAATACTTACCTCCTTAGCACGGTCCATAGCCCGAGCTGTAGCAAGATTAACATAGTTAATAGCTCCAATAAAAAGTAGGAGTAAAGCTACTGCACCAAATATCTGCACCATGCGTAAGGCTGATTTGTTTCCGTCAGGAGCGATTAAATGTTTATCAGCAAGTGATCCCAATTTAAAAATGGTATTTTTATTACCTTCTCTAGCTTTAATATAGCTATTATTTATTTGAGCAATTGCTTGATCAGGGTTTGCTTCTGGAGTTAATTTGAAATAGGTATCAAAGGAGTAATTACCAAGATCTTCATCAATCGTTTTCCATATTCCATTGCCTCCATTTTCAGTAAAAATTTTTGCACGATAGGTCATTGGAAAAATTGCATCGTATCTTAATGTTGAATTCTGAGGCATATCAACGAAAACTCCCGTGACGAAAAATGGTGTTTTCTCAAATAAAATCATCTTGCCAATGGCATTTTCTCCTTTAAACAGTTTTTGACTTAGCGCTTCGCTTATGGTCACTTCGTCTATATTTGTCAATAAGTTTGGCTTACTGGATTGTAGTAGCGGAAAAGAGAAGAAATTAAAGAATGAACTATCTGCATAAGCCATGGATAAACCCGTGTAAGAATCTTTTTGGTTCTTTAGGCTAATGATGCCAGAATACTCGCGGGCTATTCTCACTGATGATGCTATTGCAGGAACGTCTTTTGCATAGAATCCAACTGGCCCAGGTGTGTTACTAGAAATGTTTTCTTTACCACCTCCCTTCCAGATGTTATGGACATTGTATATCTGTTTATAATCTTTGTGGAAGCGATCAAAACTGATTTCATCCTGTACCCATAGCAATATCATAATTGCTGTGGCAATACTGATCGAAAGTCCTACGATATTGATGGCGGTGTAAAACTTGCTTTTTGTTAGATTTCGCCAGGCAGTTTTAATATATTTAAAAATCATAAAGGTTTAATTGATTATATTTTTGTTCCTTCTCTAATTTTAAAGTCCAATCCGTGAGCCATAGTGTTAATTATCTGTTCTACAACTGTTTGTGTTGTTTTGTTTGGTTTTGTAAGTGTACGTTTCCGAACAGTTGGCGTTCGCAAACGTACAGGTATGCTAAATTACTGATCTCTTAAACTATCAACAGGATTTGCCTTTGCAGCTTTTAAAGCTTGATAACCGACAGTTGTTAAAGCAATGAACAGCGCACTCACTCCCGCTATACCAAACATCCACCATTGCATATCAATGTGATAAGCAAAATTATTGAGCCACTTACCCATTGCCCAATAGGCTACCGGTATGGCAATACATATAGCAATAATGACAAGTTTGATGAAGTCAAGAGATAATAATTGTATGATGCCAAAAACACTAGATCCGAGTACCTTACGGATGCCAATTTCTTTGGTACGTTGTTGAGCGGTATAAGTCACAAGCCCCAAGAGCCCTAAGCAGGCAATAAAAAGTGCAAATCCTGAAAAAGTGGTGAAAATTCTTCGAAAACGATAGTCTGCTTCATATTGACGTTTAAAACTCTGATCCAAAAATGTATAATTAAATGGAATATGCGGAGCGAGGCCTGTCCAGATCTTTTCGATCCGTGCAATAGTTTCTGGTAGATCAGCCTTTTGCAATTTAATTGTTATGAATCTACTGCTCCAGGGTTCTAAGCGTAAAGCAAGTGCTTCAACTTTATTATGAAGAGATAGGTAGTTAAAGTCTTTTACAACTCCGATAACCTGTCCCTCTTTACCCCATTGGGCGAATCGTTTTCCAATGATCTCCTGTGGATTACTATATCCCCAAAGTTTAGCCGCAGCTTCATTAATAATCATGGAGTGTGCACTGTCAGCAGGGAAATCTCGGGAATATGCACGTCCTGCAACCATTTCAATACCCATGTTCGGGATAAAATCAATATCAACCTCAAAGAGAGCGGGAGCCAGCTGCACCATTTTTCCTTCGGTAGATTCTATCTGAGTACCAGCATTAGGAAAAAATGCCCCTGGAACACTTCGTGATGACGATACTGCAATGACGTCCTTATCTCTTTTAAATGTGTTTTTAATAGATTCCAAATTCTTATTGATCTCATTATCAAAATTGTAATCGATGACAAGCATCTGATCTTGCTGAAAACCGAGATTCGTGTGCTGAAGGTGATGCAATTGTGAAAAGACAATGCAAGTTCCCGCAATAAGAACAATGGATAAACCGAATTGAAAGATTACTAGTCCTTTTCTTAAAAATTGACCACCTGTTGAAGTTTTAAATGTTCCCTTTAAAACTTCAACAGGTTTAAAACGTGCTAGAATAAAAGCAGGATAACTGGCGGCAATAATTCCAGTTATTGTCACGATACCTAGAAAGATACTGAATGTAGTCAAATTGAAGAGATTGCTCCATGCAAAGTGTTTTCCTGCAAAGGCCTCCATGGAAGGAAGAAGAATGATGACTATTAGCAAAGCCAACAATGCTGCTATAAAAACTAAAGCGAGCGATTCGAACATAAACTGCAGGATCAAGTTACGATGACTGGCTCCAATGGCTTTTCGAACGCCTACTTCTTTCGCTCTCTCCATGGAACGAGATGTTGCCAAATTCATGAAATTCACACAGGCGATGAATAGGATAAATAGACCTATGATGGCAAATATGTACAGATTCTGTACGCTCCCTGTTACGCCAGGCTGTCTGCCCGCAGAAGAATGCATATAGGCATCCAGCATAGGTTCAAGATGGAAGTTGTACTTGTCCTCCCTAGAGGCACCATGCTTTTTAAGAAATTCCGGAATTTTTTTATTGAAATTGGTCAGATTAAATTGATCGGATACCAGTACATAAGTGTAAAAATCAACATATCCCCAGCTGTCAAAATAATCTGGCAAAGCTTTTCTAAACGTACTCATCGACAGCAAAGCATCAAAAGTAAAATGGGAGTTGGAAGGAACATCTTCAATAACCGCAGTCACCTTGTATAGCCCTGGATCAGCACGACCGGCGGCAAGACCGCCTTCTAATGTTTTGCCAATCGGATTTTCATTTCCAAAATATTTTTTGGCAGTGCTTGCTGTTAAAACAGCAGTATAAGGTGCAGTCAAGGCTGTTGTTGGATTACCAGCCAGTACTTTCCAGCTAAAAACATCAAATGCAGTTGAATCCATAAAAAAAACACGTTCTTCCTGAAATACTTTTTCTTTATTTTTTAAAGAAATAGATGTAACTCCTGAAAATTGGACCACATTCTTGACTTCTGGGAAATCAGCTTTTAGAGCTGGACCTATCGGTGCAACACCCCATACATCGTGTCGTATTAGTTTTTCATTTTCTTCGAAAGAATTAATAACACGGTAAATACGGTCTTTATTTTCATGGTATTTATCATAAGATAATTCATCATGAATATATAAGACGATTAATAAACAGCAAGCTAACCCTATGGCTAACCCAACGATGTTGATGGAAGAATAACCCTTGTTTTTCCAAAGGTTTCTCCACGCGATTTTTATATAGTTCTTAAACATAGTTTATAATTTAGAGTAGCGATTTATTTAGGACTACTTATGCTTTAATTCTTCTATTCATCTTTTAAACTATTAACAGGATTGGCAACTGCAGCCCGTATAGCTTGTGAACTGACTGTAAACAGTGCAATGACGACCGCTAAAAGTCCTGTAACAGCAAACATCCACCATTGAATATCGATGCGATAAGCGAAATCTTCCAGCCACATGTGCATCATCCACCAGGCAATAGGGGAGGCAATAATGATGGCAATGACCACTAATCGAATAAATTCAAAGGATAACATACGCGCAATATCAGGCACAGAAGCACCGATTACTTTTCGGATTCCAATTTCTTTTTTACGTTGATGCGTGGTGAAAATCGCCAATCCCAATAATCCAAGGCAGGCAACAAAAATGGTCAGTGACGAAAAGATAGTCAGTAATTGTCCGGTTTTAAGTTCCGACTGATAGGTCTGATTATAACGATCATCAAGAAAAGAATAATCAAAGGGAAGATCCGAAGGATATGCATTGTAATACTGTTTTACTGTTGCCAGTAATTTTTCCATGTCTGTCGCCTTAGTTTTGATAATCAGATTCCCTGCCTGATTATTCAATACCATCACCAAAGGAGCAATAGTTTCATGTAGCGGTTTGAAATGAAAATCTTCAACAACACCAATCACCTGTAGCACCTTATTATCCTTATCGGTCAATGTTCTTCCAATGATGTTGTTTTTCCAGCCCAGATTTTTGGCTGCAGTTTCATTGATCACAACCGATAAGCTATCGTTTCCATAGTTTTTTGAGAAATTGCGCCCTTCTTTCAATTTCATGCCCATAGTAGGAATGTATTGTTCGTCAACATCATAGCGGAGTGTCTTCACCCACTGGTTAGGACTTTCTTTCGGATAGATGAAAAAGTTATTATTGTTGGTTGCTCCAGCGGGTAAATAGGATGAATGAGAAACATGTAATATCCGGTTGTCTTGAGCAAGACGTTCAGCGAATGCCTTTTCATTTGATCCTAATGGCCAGCTCTGAATAATAACAACATTTTCCTTATCGTAACCTAATTTGATATGATGCATGTAATCCAGCTGACGGCTTACCACCACTGTACTAAAAATCAGGGCTACTGAAATGATAAATTGAAATATAACCAGACCACTTCTCAATCCCAGACCTTTTGCCGAAGCATTGAACCTGTTTCTTAAGATCATTATAGGATTAAATGATGATAAGTAAAGAGCGGGGTAACTGCTCGAGAATAATCCGATCAATAAACCAAAGCCAAGTAGCAAAGGAATTGTTGTGAGGAAGGATAGCTGTTGGATTTCTAAAGATTTTCCGGAAAAGTGATTGAACAAAGGAAGCGCAAGTAAAACAATGCCTATAGCCAATAGTAAAGCAATATAAGTTGTAAGGATTCCTTCTGTAAAAAACTGTATCAGCAATTTTTGTTTTCCAGCTCCTAATACTTTTCTTACGCCAACTTCTTTAAATCTTTTAGACCCACTGGCGGTCGATAGGTTCATAAAATTGATCGTAGCAATCAGGAGCATAAAGATGCCGATTATACCAAAAATATAAAGGTATCTGATATTCCCTGAAGGACTCAGATCATAAACGAAGTCAGAGTGAAGATGAATGTCAGTTAAAGGTTGCAGGTATAGTCCGATTTTATTTCCGGTTTTTTTATAATCCTCATAACTCATTCCGAATCCAGCCATAAACTGTGGGCCCACATGTTTATCAAATAAGGTAGCAAGCTTAGTCTCCACCTGTTTGACTGTTGCATCTTTTTTTAATAGGGCATACGTGTAATATTCAGAAGTCATCCACGAAGTAGATCGTGCATCTTCGAGCGCTTCAATGGAAGTAAAGATATCAAAATTGAAATGCGAATTTTTCGGGATATCCTTCATTACACCCATTATCTTCAGAATCGGTCCATTTCCTTTTACAGGTAATTCTTTCCCGATCACATCGCTCGTATTGAAATACTTGGTAGCCATTGTTTCAGAGATGATGGCTGTATTCGGTTCAGTTAATGCAGTTAAAGGGTCTCCTTTCAATAATGGCAATGTGAATATCTTAAAAAAAGATGCATCAACATAAGCAAGCTGAGCATCGTGAAAAACCTGATTGCCCACTTGAAATAAGGGTCTGCCGCCCATACGTAAACGTGCCGTTTCTTCAACATCCGATAATTCAGCTTTCATCGTAGGTGCCACAGGTGGCATGACATGAGATTCTTTGATATCACCTCCTTTTACCTTACCCTTAAAAACCACACGTACGATGCGGTCAGCTTGATTATTAAACCTGTCATAACTGAGCTCATCGGTAATATACAGACCGATGAGTAAGCAGGTCGCAATACCTAAGGCTAATCCGCAGATATTGATGAAAGAAATCGTTATATTTCTTTTTAGGTTTCGTACGGCTATTTTGATGTAGCTCTTGATCATGGCTGTTATGAATTAAGATGTGATAGGGCTGTTTAACCTTTATTGCTATTCGTTCCGCAAACTTTCCACAGGATTAGCTCTTGCTGCTTTGATGGAATGGTAACTCATAGTAATAAATGCAATAAGTAAAGTAATCACCGCTGGAATCGTAAACATCCACCAGCTCAGATTAATCTTGTAAGCAAAATCATTTAGCCAATGGTGCATCGCCCACCAGGCAATCGGAGAAGCTATTAGAATAGATATGAAAATTAATTTGATATACTCTCTGGACAGTAAACCGATGATTCCAGAAATTTTGCTACCTAAAACTTTACGGATTCCGATTTCTTTGGTTCGTTGTGCAGTAGTGATCGTCACTAATCCAATTAATCCCAAGCAACTTAATAATATAGTAACTGAGGTAGATAAATTGATTATTTTTGAAAACTTTGTATCATTTTCATATTGATTTTTTATCTGCTGATCATAATACTCATATTTAAATGGAGCATTAGGATAATATTTCTTCCATTCCTTTTCGATCTGTTTCAAAGTAGATGACCATTCTTTTTGATTGCCTGGCAATTGGATACTAATCGTTTTTAATTGTCCCTTTTTGTTTGAAGGCCTGAGTTCTAAAGGACCAATTTTACTATGCATATTTTTACTATGAAAATTATCTATCACAGTAACAATTTGTTTATTCTGATCATCTACAGTAACAAAATTGCCAATTGCTTCAGATGCTGATTTGAAACCCAGCTTCTCAATTGCAGCTAAATTTAAAGCGATACCTGAAGTTGTATCGGCTAATTTAATCTCGCGACCAGCCAGAATACGGATGTCATACAATTTAAAATAATCTTCATCGATAAACTTAAACTGATGATCAACGCGTACTTCTCCAGTATCACTTTTTACAACGATTGAATTGCCCCAATGATCAGAGCTCATTGGGAGATGTCCCAATGAAGTTTGTTTGATAGCAGAAAGTCCTTTTAATGCTTGCTTGAAGGTAAAAGGATCCGTGTCAGCATTTTGATAACTTTTGTAAGGGAGCTGCATCGTAATGATTGCTTCTTTATTGAACCCCAGTTTACTATTTAAAGTATGTTTAAGTTGCATTCCGATGATAAACGTGGAGACAACAAATATTTGAGCAATCACAAATTGAAATACAATAAGTGTTTTTCGTAGGGATAATCCACCCATTTTTACTTTACTGCTGCCTGTGATTTTTATGACCTCGGATATTCGAATTTTATTAATGAGTAGGGCAGGATACCAACTTGATATGAGTGTGATTAAAATTGTTGTTCCAGCTATGAATAGGAGTACAGTTAAGTTGTCAGCAAAATTGTACATCTCCTTAGGAATATAGTAACTTAAACTTCCTTGGATAATTTGAACTAATGGCCAAGATAATAGAAGTGCTAGTATCGCGATGATAAATGTTTCAAGAAAGAAGATGAAGGTTATTCTTTTTTGACTTTCCCCGAGCGTTTTTCTGATGCCTATCTCTTTTGCTCTATGAGGAACCTGTGCTGTTGTTAGATTGATATAGTTTATGCAGGCAAGTATCAATAAAAAGACCCCAATACCAATAATACCATACATTGTTTTTTTGTCGGTACTCTTTTGTGCAAATGATGTAAAATGTAATTGAGAGAGCGGAACTACATTGGTTGACATACTGAAACCATATTTTTTAAACTCCTCATGAGTCATTTCATGTGCTTTAGCATTTGCCGATTTTAAAAGAGGAGAAATAACCTGAGGCGATTTGACCTTAATGAACATTTGCCAATTTGAATTTGAATTGTTCCAAGACGTACTTGTCCAGTCTTTCGCGGGGATCTGTATAAATTCCTTGCCGATAAAACTACTAGGATAAGTTAAGTCTTCTACAATACCAGCAACAGTAAATAAGGTGCTATCGTAGGATAAGGTTTTACCAATTATATCTTCTAATGCCTGCTTAGGGAAATACAACTTTGCTCTTGACGCAGTAAGTACTACTTCATTGGGTAGCGTAAATACTTTATCTTTATTTCCTTGCAGCCACTTGTAATCGGTTAACTTGAAATAATCTGGAGTTGTACCAATAATATCTTTTGGATCTTCAAATGTATTATTAACTTGACTAGGTCGGCTAACTTTTTCAAAATATTGGCTGAAAACAGGAACTGATAATGCGACATCAGAGAAATTTTCTTTTATAAAAGCGGGTAATGGTGCAGGAATACCATCAAAATTATCCGTTTTGTTATTTTCAAGATAACTCGTATGTACCTTATATATTAATTCCTTATCGGGTTGCTTTTGATCAAAACTAAATTCATAATTGACAATACGGAATATTACCCAACAGGCACTGATACCGATGGACAAGCCTACAATATTAAGTAAGGTAAAGAGGCGATTGCGCCATAGTTGTCTAAATATTAATTTAAAATTGTTCATTATCGTAAGGTTTAGTGCTCATTCTAATAATAGAGTAAGCAGTGTTTTTTATATATTGATTCAGTAGATTTATTCATCCCTTAAACTTTCTACAGGGTTTAATAGAGCTGCTTTTAATGCCTGAAAACCTACTGTTACAAATGCGATTATTAGAGCAAATAAGCCAGCTATAGCGAATGACCATAATGGAAATGTAATTCTATCATTGAAATCCTGAAGCCAATGAGAAAATAACCACCAAGCTATGGGTATAGCAATAAATAAAGAAAGGATAATCAAACTTATAAAGTGGCCAGAAAGCAGTTGAACGATTTTAAAGGTACTTGAGCCTAAAACTTTTCGTACTCCAATTTCTTTTTTACGTTGTTGTGCAGTAAATGCAGCCAATCCAAATAAACCCAAACAAGCAATAAAAATTGTTAAAATGGAGAATGTTGAAATGATATGATTAGTTCTGTTCTCTGCTGTGTAATATTTTTTGACATGTTCATCTAAAAATTGATAGTCAAATGCTGCCTCAGGAACCTGTTGTGTAAATAATTGTTGGATTTGGGTAATATAGGAAGAAACGTTTTGTGTATCATAACGAACAAGTAAATAACGATAACTTTCAGTGGGGTTGTGCATACGGTAATATATATACCCACCAATGGATTCTTTTAAACTTTGAAAGTTAAAATTTCGAACGACTCCAACTATAATTGAATTTGAAGCCATTTCAGTCGGTATGATCTGTCCCACAGCATCGCTTGCATTCTTAAACCCTAAATAGGCAGAAACGACTTCGTTAATCAAAATATAGCAATTAGAATCTGTAGGAGCTAAGTTTTCCGGTAAATCTTTTCCCGCAATCAACTGTAGTCCTAGTGTGGGAACTATAGCTTCAAGACTACTAGAAGTCTTTATTGGTAGCCCTTCATTCGTATCGCCTGGTTTATGCATTGTTTTTCCACTTTCACCAAAACCAGGAAATGTTTGTAAAGTAGCGATACTGACAGTCCCCGTTAACTTTTGTATAGATTCTTTAATATTCTTCAGCTTGTCCATAGAAGGCACGGCGCGTATTGGAATCGTGACAATGTTTGTCGGCTGATATCCGAGATCTTTTCTAGAGATATGGCGCATCTGTAGCGAAATGATAATAACACCAATAATCAATATAATAGAGCAGGTGAATTGGAATATAACTAACCCCTTACGCAGATAATGGGTAACCTTACCTTGTGTAATGATATTTTTCATAAGAGACAGGCTCGGGATATTGGCCATCATAAAGGCGGGATAACTCCCACCTACAAGTGTAATAATTAGCCAAATAGTCAAACAGATTCCTATGTTTTCTAGCGTAAACAAGTTCGAAACAGCAATACCAGAACCAATCACATGGTTAAATAAAGGGAGAGCTACGAGAGCCAAAACTATTCCAAGGGTAATGGAGAGAAATGCAATAATTCCTGTTTCAATGTAAAATCGAAATTTGATTTGGTTACGATGAGCCCCCAATACTTTGTTAATACCAACTTCCTTCGCATTTTTTTGTGAACGAGCGGTCGCCAGATTCATATAATTAATACATGCGATCAGTATAATAAGAAAGGAAAGAAAAAATACTGTTTTTACAGTTTTCATGTTTCCTTCGCGAGTGGACATATTGTCACGTAAATCCTGTGAGTTTAAATAAACTTGGGATAAAGGCTGTAAATAAAATTGAGTAAAATATTGATTTTCTTTTGGAATATATTTATCAATAAGGGCCGTTGTTTTTTTTGCTATTTGAGCGGGATCTGCATGATTGTTTAATAAGCAAAATGTGTAGTAGCTGGCATTTGACCAATAGAGATCTTTCCCCATCCAAGAATCCATCATATTCAAGAAAATATCACCTTCAAATGAACTGTTCGCTGGAAAATCCTGAAATACACCTGAAATATTTAAGGTATCTCGCTGATTGATGATGATTTTTTTGTTTAATGCAGGCTCTTGACCAAATATTTTATTTTTCTTACTGGAAGAAATGACCACACTATTTGGATTTGCAAAAGCAGTATGACTATTTCCCTCTTTAAATTCTACATCAAAAAGATTGAATAGAGCGGAATCAGCTAGGTAAATGTTTTTTTCGATGAAATTATTATCATTCCCGCGCACAGAACCAAATCCTGTAAAATCCAGACGTACCAAACGAGCGGTAGCATTTACTCCTGGGACCTCAGTAAGCATTGTCGGACCTACAGCATTTGGAAGGTTGCTCCATTTTTCATAATTACGTTCCCCATTGGCTTCTAATAGGACACGATAAATATTCGCTTCTTTCTTAAATTGCTTATTAAAACTTAATTCTTGTCGACCGTAAGTAATCAATAAGATAGCAACTGATAAACTTATTGCTAAACCAAATATATTCAGAACGCTGAAAAAACGATTTTTCCAAAGACTTCGCCAAGCGATTTTGATATAGTTCTTTAACATAATACTTTTTTAATACAAACTCTTAAAAGCTGCAAATAACCTATTTTATAATGTGGACAGGCTCCTTATAAAGCTGCCGTTTCCATAATCACTTGTCCATCTAACATGCGGATCACACGATCTGAAAATTTAGCATCATGCTCACTGTGTGTTACCATGACGATGGTTGTGCCAGCCTCATTCAGCTCTGTTAATAATTGCATCACTTCGTTACCATTGTTGGAATCTAAGTTACCTGTAGGCTCATCGGCAAGGATTAGTTTCGGGTTATTGACCACTGCACGAGCCACAGCCACACGTTGTTGTTGTCCTCCAGACAGTTGTTGAGGGAAGTGATTGCGGCGGTGCATAATTTGTACTTTCTCCAAGACTTCTTCAACGCGACGTTTACGCTCTGCTGCAGGAACATTGGTATAAACTAGAGGAAGTTCTACATTTTCAAATACCGTCAGTTCATCGATCAGATTAAAACTCTGAAAGACAAAACCAATATTATGCTTACGTAAATCCGAACGGCCACGTTCTTTGAATTTAGCGACTTCAATTTCATTAAATAGGTAGCTTCCTTCATCCAAATCATCCAGAAGCCCGATAATATTGAGCAACGTAGATTTACCACATCCAGAGGGTCCCATGACGGCAACAAACTCACCCTCTTTCACATGGATATTTAAATTGTTGAGTGCTACAGTTTCTACTTCTTCTGTACGATAGTACTTTTGAAGGTTACTGATTTTGATCATATTTTTTGTGCTCATATCTTTATGTATTGTTTGTAATTGTTCTGCTGAATTATTCATTTCTTAATGAGTTTATTGGGTTTGCTTTTGCGGCCTTCATAGAAATTTTAGCGATGGTAATAAAGGCTAATATCATAGTTATGGCGGCGGTAACTAAAAATACCCAATAATTTATACTCGTTCTATAAATGTAATTTTCTAACCATTTAGATAGAATTAACCATGAAATAGGAAATGCAATGAGGAAGGAAATTCCGATTAAGAGGAAGTAATCCTTAACAATAATCAATAAAATATTATTTACTGTTGCTCCTAATGTTTTTCGAATTCCAATTTCTTTTACTTTAAGCTCCGTTGTAAAAACAATCATCCCTGCTAGCCCCATACATGAAAGAATGATAGCGATAATCGTTAATATGGATATTAATTTACCACTAACAAGATCTGTTTTATAAAGCTTATCAAAGGATTCATCTAAGAAGTTGTACTGAAATGTATAGTCTGGATTGTACTTTGCCCAAAGTCGTTGCACTGCAGCGACTGCTTTTTGAGTCTCGTTTGGAGAGGCTTTTACATACATACCACCTAATGCAAAGCCATTCCCCAAGAAAAACACACACGGCTTTATAGCTGTTTTTAAATCAGTAAAATTAAAATCTTTCATCACTGCTGCGATGATCATATTCTTGCCATATAGTTCAATGCTCTTTCCAATAGGATCTTTTATCCCCATTTGCTGAATAGCAGATTCATTTAGATAGACATAGTTACTATCCGAGGCTGTTCCTGTGAATCCTTTTCCATCAACTAGTGGAATGCCCATTACCTTAGTGAAGTTGCGATCAATTCCCACCTGAGTAATAAAGAAGTTGGTTTGATTAGCTGTTTTTCCTTTCCAGCTAATATCAGCAGTTTCCGACCCAAAATTAGTTAAATCGCTACTAGCGGCAGTGACACCTAAAATCCCAGATTCCTTTTCTAAGTCATTGCGGACTGCTTCATAATGGGGAAGGAAGTTTTTTTGTTCAAATAAGAAAACATTTTCTTTATCGTATCCGAGATCTTTTTTTCTCATAAATTGTATTTGTTTTTCAAATACAATACTGCCAATAATGAGCATAACAGTGCTTGTTATTTGCACGACGATTAATGTTTTACGAATAATGCTTTTTCCAGATTTAGATGGATCGCTAGACTTAAGTAAACCTGAAAGTTTTTGACTTGAAAATAATGTAGCTGGATATATACCCGCTAATAAAATTGAGGTGATAAAAGTTATAAGAATAACAAAATAGAGTTCAATCGATCTGAATGAAAAGTGCAGTTGCTTCTCTGCTAATTGATTAAAAAATGGCATCAATAAGTAAGCAATTAGGATCGCCGAAAACATTGAAATTGCAAATACGATGATTGCTTCAAATATATATTGGAAAAATAAATGTTTTTTAGAAGCGCCAATTATTTTTTTAAGACCGATCTCCTTGCTTCTTTTCGTTGCTTTAGCGGTGACCAAATTAACATAATTAACACATGCAATACTTAGGATAGCTAAGCCCAATATTAAAAAAGTATATACTAATAGAATTCTTTTACCTTCACCCGTCGGGCTGTATAATGTTAAATTTTGAATGTTCTGCAGACGATATTCAAATTTATTATATAAACCGCCTTGCGCATTTTCATCATCAGTTCCGAATTTGCTTTTCTGAATTGTAGTTAATTGTTTGGAGATATCCTTTGCTTCAGTATTAGAATTTAATAGAATAAATGTAGTGGTTTGGAAATTACCCCATTCGCTTTCAAAATCTTTACCTTTAATTCTTCTTAATAAATTATAGGGTAGGATGAAGCTCCCCTTAAGGGAGCTATTCTCAGGGAAATCTTTAATAACTCCAGAAACGTTGAATGCTTCATCTCCTGTTTTTAGAATCCAATCCAATTCTAATTGAATAGATTGTCCAATAGGATCTATATTCTTAAATAGTTTTTTTGCTAATGTTTCTGTAATGACAATTGAATGATCTGATGGAAATAAATTTTGATCATTCTGAAGATCAATATTAGGAGTGAAGATGTCTATGAAAGAATTATCAGCAAATATACCCTCCTCATTAAATTGACCAAGTGTCGTTCTAAAGGAAGTGAGTGCTGATTTCTGTATTCTACAGATTTCTTCAATACCTGTAATATCTGTCTTACTGTGATTTGCAATTACAGCAGGACTTGAATATGTGAATTTATCTAAATCTTTATCGAAACGGGCAACAAGTTGATAGGTTCGGTCAGATTTTTTAAAACTTCTGTTATAGGTAACTTCATCTGTAATCCATAAAGCGATCAAAATAACAGCAACTAAGCTTATGGTTAATCCAAATATTAATAAAATCGTGGATTTCTTTTCCTTCATTAAGGACCTGATTCCGAATTTAAAATTTTGTATAATCATAATTTTTTCTTCTAAAATTTGAAGATCGCTGCTGAGGAACTCCAACAATTTATAGCTGGAGTTCCAATTACAGTTTCTATTTTTTAATATTTAACTCCTGTACTTTATCATAAGTCTCATAGCTGGATACAATTACTTTATCACCAGGTTGTAGACCTTTAATGACTTCATAATATTCAGGATTCTGTCTTCCCAGTTGAATATCCACACGGTAAGCAGTATTTCCATTTTTATCCAGTTTAAAGATCCAATTACCACCGGTCTGCTGATAAAATCCTCCTTTTGCAAGTAATACGGCTTTGGTCTCGTCACTCAAAGCCAATCTGATCTGTAAAGTCTGCCCCCTACGGATACCTTTAGGAACTTCATTGATAAATTCCATATCGACCTGAAACCGTCCATTTGTTACTTGCGTATATACTTTTTTGATTCTTAACTTATATGCTTTATCACCAATTGTGAATTCACCTTGAAGATCCGGGAAAATTCGATTGATATAATGCTCGTCAATATCCGCACGAACCTTAAATCCCGTAAGTACGTCGATCTGTCCAAGACGTTCACCTGCATTTTTATTTTGTCCAATCTCAGCGTCAAATGATGTTAATTGACCATCTACAGGAGAACGAACGATCAAATCGCCGATTTTTCTCTTCATCAATTCAAGAGCACTTTGTGTACGTTGATATGTTTCTTTATCCTGATGCGCTTTTTGATTGGTCGAAACCTCATCCTGTTTTAGGATTTGTTTCGTTAAATTAACCCGTTCTTTTTGGTAGTTATATTCATTTTTTGATTTTTCAAATTCTTGTGATCCAATCGCTTTTTCGTTTAGTAGCTTTTGATTTAGTCGATAAATACGTTCGGCTTCTTTATAAGCCTGTTCTACATCTGCCATCTGGTTACGGTTATTGATCGAAACCTGTTGTGCATTGGTTTGAGCGATCTGCGATTGTGTCAAGAGGTTTAATACCTGTGTTTCATATTGAATAAGACTAAGTTCTTGATCCGTATTGGACAACCGCATGATTGGATCTCCTTTTTTTAAAATTGTGCCATCTTCTACATATTTTTCCTCCACACGGCCTCCAACAGAAGCATCTAAATAAATACTGCTAATAGGAAGAACAGATCCATTGATTGGAATGAATTCCTGAAAATTGTCTTTTTTAATCTCAACGATGGAAATACGATCTGCTTCTACATTCAACTTGCTGTTACCGCTTGTAAAATAAAAGCTTGCGGCTATAAGGCCGACCAAACCTGTAATTCCGACTAAGGTTAATATGCGTTTGTTATTCCACTTCTTCTTTTCTAAAGGTCTGTCCATAATACGTTTCAATTTTGTTATTATCTATGAAAGATGTGCCATAAATGTAATGCATTGATATTCATTTCATTATTGTGTTTTAGCTATTTGTTTAGTGTTCGTAATCGAACACTTATTGTTCGGCTGCGTACAACTTGATAATTGAGCCGTTTTTTTTCATAAAAAATGAGTGTATTATTGAAGTGTTCGCTTTCGAACACCTGCATGTACGAAGATGAACATAAATCGTTGTTGCTTATTGTTATTTAGTTGATAATTAGTGATTTGTTTGTTTGGCATGGCCTGTGGTTAAAGATTTGGAAAATATGAAATATGAAACGAATCTTTATATACAGTTTGTGTTTTCTTTATAGCTTGACTTTTGTGCGTGCACAAGTTCAACAGCGCTCGTTGAGTGAATGCATACAGATAGCTATAAAAGCAAATCCGGCCTTAATCCGGAACGAACTAGATGTAAAAAGAGCAGGCATTAATTTGAATCAGGCAAAAGCAAATCGATTGCCAGATGTCAATGCAGGTTTGAATCATAGCTTTAGTACGGGCCGGTATTTGGATAAAACAATCAACCAATATACAACAACAAACAATTCTTCTGGAGGAGCTTCTTTAGGAGTAACTGTTCCTGTGTTTAACGGATTTCGAATTTTGCACGACGTACGTATGAAAGCTGATGCAAAAACTGCCAGCAAGTTGGAATTCGATTCGCAGATCAATACGCTTAAACTGGATGTGATCGAATCGTTTATTCAGATTTTGACTGCTCAGGATGTCTTGAAACAGTCTGAATTGCAAACTGAGGTGACCAGGGAACAGGTGCGTAGGGCAGAAGTACTTCATAAAGAAGGTGCAATTGCACCGGGAGATTATTTTGATCTGAAAGGACAATTGGCGAATGATATCAATGCAATTGAAAATAATAAACAGATTTTGTATCTCAATAGACTGAGGTTATCTACTTTATTGAACGTAGATGAAACAAGTTTGGGCGAGTTGAAAGCGATCGAATTTAAACAGGACGCGGAAATTAAAACTGCAACGCAATTGTTTGATGCTGCAAGTGAGAATTTGCCAATTATACCAGCACTGGATTGGCGGATCAAGGCTGCTGAACGCAATATTAAAGTGGTGAAATCAAATTATTGGCCATCCTTGTCTTTCAGTGCAGGTTTATCTACAAATTATTCAAACGGTGCTGATTTTGGTTATTTTAAGCAATTCAACAATAATTTAGGGAAGTCAATTGGACTCAATTTAAACATTCCGATCTTCAATCATCTCGCTGTATATAATCAAGTGAAATTAGCTAAATTAGATTTGGAATCTGCCAAATTTCAAAAAGATGTTAGTCTCAATGAATTACGTACCGAGACTGCTAAGGCTGTTTTTAATTTGAAAAATGTCAGTAATAACATCGTTCAATTGCAAGAACAGCAACAAAGTTATTCGGAATCATTTCGTATTGCACAGGTACATTTTGAGGCAGGAAATAGCAATTCCGTACTGTTCTTAACAGCAAAGAATAAATTGGACAGTAGTCAGATTCAGTTGCTTGTGAAGCAATATGAATGGTTGCTTCAAAAATATATCAATGATTATTATGCAGGCTCGTTGAATTTATAGTTATCTTAGTATCTGAATAAATGCATGCATGAGTATTCTTTTATAATTATGAACAATAAATTACTCATGAAAACCTCATTGCCAGTGCAGAACAAATTATTTTAATGAAAAAGTCAGCAGTTTTAGTCGTCGATGATGACCATGATTTATTAACAGCAGCACGTATATTACTCAAGCCCAAAGTGAGCCATGTGCAAGTAGAATCTAATCCTGAAAATCTCATGGGACATCTGGATAAGATGTCTTACGATCTGGTTTTACTGGATATGAATTTTAAAAGTACAATCAATACGGGTAATGAAGGATTGTTCTGGTTGTCACGGATAAAAGAAAAATATCCAAATATTCGGGTTATCATGATTACAGCGTATGGAGCTGTTGACCTAGCCGTGAAATCGCTCAAACAGGGAGCTTCAGATTTCGTGGTAAAACCATGGATTAACGAACATCTATTGGCTACAATAGAAAGTGCGCTGACAGAAAATAAAAATCAAGACAAAAAAGTTAAAAATTCGCTTTTAACGTTGGACGGTGTTCCCGATTTAATTGGGCAGTCGGTCGTAATGGATGAGTTGCAATATAAGTTAGAGAAGATTGCTCCGACAGATGCAAACATATTGATTTTAGGAGAAAATGGTACTGGAAAGGATCTGATCGCACAGGCCATTCAGAAACGTTCACTTCGTGCCAATGATGTCTATGTGAAAGTAGACGTAGGCTCTTTAACGGAAAGTTTGTTTGAAAGCGAATTATTTGGATATAAAAAGGGAGCTTTTACGGATGCACGGGAGGATCGTCAAGGTCGGTTTGAAGCGGCCAATGGAGGGACTTTGTTTTTGGATGAAATTGGAAATATCTCGCTGCAGCAACAGTCTAAATTATTGACCGTCCTTCAAAATCGTTATGTGACGCCATTAGGATCACATCAGATGATTCCTGTTGATATCCGCCTCATAACAGCTACAAATGCAGGATTGAAAGTACTAGCTGATGAAAATAGATTCCGAAAAGATCTGATTTACCGGATCAATACCGTAGAAATACAGGTTCCACCTTTACGACATAGGGGACATGATATTCAGCTTCTCGCAGAACATTTTTTAAACGTTTATGCTAAGAAATATAATAAACGGATTGACGGATTTGAAGCAGATGCCATAAAAAAACTCTTTTCTTATCATTTTCCGGGTAATGTGCGAGAATTACAATACAGCATTGAACGCGCGGTGATTATGGCCGACCAAGCGAGTATTAGCGGTAACGATATCTTTTTTTCCCCAATTGAGCAACAGCCCGAAGAAAGTTCATTTGACACGAGCATTGCTGGTACAAATTTGGAAGAATTAGAAAGAAAAGCGATTAAAGCGGCGATAGACCGATTTAATGGAAATATAAGTAAAGCTGCAAAGGAGTTGGGACTGACACGGGCAGCCTTATACAGAAGATTGGAAAAATATGATATCTAAAGAATGAAAGGTAATCGATTCTTTAATCTAGTTAAATTACTGATTTTGTTGGCAGGATGTGTGATCGATGCCTTTCTGGTGTTTAAGGGTTTTTATACCTATGCTGTTTTAATTTTTCTTCTGCTTGCCTGCTTAGCTTACAGCATCTATCAGCAAATCCACTTTTTATCGCAGCAAGTGGTCGAGTTTTCCGAGGCGGTGAAATACCATGATTTTACACGTAGATTCGTTGTTAAAAATGCGAAATCAACGGAAGGTAGACTTTTTACCTCTTTTAATCAGATTAACGACACCTATAAGGAGATCAGCATGGATAAGGAGATCCAGCATCAATATCTCGATAGGGTTATTAATATGCTAAATTCGGCTATTATTTTCTATCAATTGGACAGCGGAAAAGTGATGTGGGTAAATGATGCTTTTAAGCAATTGTTTCATATGCCACATTTAGGAAATATTTCTGCCCTAAAGAAAAAACACGAAGAATTGTACGAAAAGACCATGCGTTTGGATGTTGGACAGCAACAAATGGAATCTGTACAGTCAAAAAAAGGAAAGATAAAGTTGCTTATTCAGAGTTCTAGCTTTGAAACGCAAGACGCGGTCTTTCGGATTGTCGTCTATCAAAACATCAATGAAGCGATGGATGAGACCGAAACGAAAGCCTGGCAAAAGCTTTTAAGGGTGTTGACGCATGAAATCATGAATTCAATTGCTCCGATCAGTTCGCTAGCAGAGACTTTAAACGGAAGGCTAAATCATTTCAGAGGACAGGAAGATATAGAGGATTTAAAAGTAGGAATTTCGACCATCCAACGCAGAAGTCAGGGACTTTTGCATTTCGCTAAAAGTTACAGGATGATCAATAAGGTCGACGAACCTTCGCTGGTTCCCATTTCTGCAGCACAGCTTTTTGAACATATTTACCAATTATTGGAACCAACAATTCTTCAAAAGAATGTGGATGTAGATATTATTTTGAAGAATACCCGCTTGATTCTTCACGCTGATGTTAATCTGATTGAACAGGTTATCATCAATTTGATGTTAAATGCTATTGATGCCGTTAAATTAAATGACAACCCTTACATCAGTCTTTCTGCCATAGAAGCCGATGGTAAGATACAGGTGAGGATTGAAGATAATGGAATTGGTATACCCAGTGATCTGCAAGAACAAATTTTTACACCATTTTTTACAACAAAGAAGACCGGTACAGGTGTTGGCTTGACCTTGAGCAAGCAGATTATGCTGCTGCACAAAGGGACGATTTTTGTTAATAGTGAAGAAGGAAAAGGAAGTGTTTTTATCTTACAGTTTTAGATCATTCCTTGCTATTGACTTATTTTATTGCTAACAGTTCTACGCTGGTTAGCCCTATGCTTCTGTGTTTTATCATCAGCCATTCACGAATGTTCCATGTGAAATATTTCATGTTTTATACTTTTTTAGAAAAATGAAGGTAGATCATGTTGTTTCTTAATAGGAAATATGTGTAGATCTTATTGTTATTTTCTAAAGGATTTATAGAGCTTTTATAGAGGTTTGATAGAGGGTTCATAGAGGTAAAGCTCTATAAACCCTCTATTAATACTAAGTAAAATGAGTATAAACGCTAAAGAAATATCCAATAAGCTACACAGGTGATCCAAATATGTATAACTCTATGTACATTTGTCCTCGAAATGCAGTTTTATCTAAAATATTTACGTCATTACTTAATTTCTCATAGCCGTCATGGGACTCATTCACCGTTTGTATATAAATTGGTTGATGAAGTTCTTTATCGAAAACCTACTGTTGAAGAATTGAATGCAGTGCCATTATTCTATAAGAGGGCAGGGAAGAAGGCTATCAAAAAATATTTATTTCTAGAACGTTTGTTGCGGACATTTGCCTTTAGAACCTTTAAATTAAGAGGTAAAATGGTCCAGCAGGATCTTTTAGAATTATTTAGGCAAATAAGAAGTGATGACTTCCCTAGGGTTATTTATTATATTGATACCGATGAGGATTATCTATCTGTATTGGAGGATGTTGATGAACATGCTATTTTAATTATTGAAGAGCCACATGCTTCTAAAAACAATGAAAAATACTGGGACCTACTAAAACAAGCTGAAACGGTAGTCGTGACTATTGATCTTTTCCATTTAGGATTGGTTTTCTTTAAAAAAGGTCAAAGAAAAGAAGATTTTCTCATTCGTTTTTAAGAGAAGAGGTATTTATGAAATTGATCATCTCTTATTCGGAAAAGATGATCAATTAACTATTGGTATGTTATTTTAAAATGCTTCGCTAAGAGAAAGGTAGAATCCCGATTGTCTTTTTTCTCCAGGCCGCTGTTCGCCGTAAGCGTAATCAATTCGAATATTACTATTATGTTCTAAGCTGAAAAAATAACGAAAACCTCCTCCATAGGATGGAATAAATCGAGCATTATATTCTTTTGAAAAGACAGATCCCACACCTGTAAACGCTGCTGCTGCAAATCTGGGATGAAACCTGTAACGTAATTCTGCTTGTGATGCCAGATAGTTTTTATCTTTATACCGACCGATATAGTATCCACGCATCATCATATCACCACCTAAATCTCTATAGGCGTAATATGGAATGGTTTTGCCAAAGGTAGATCTATAAATAGCCTGAGCAGCCAATGTTAGTTTGGGATGAAGAGGAAAAAATGCACGCAGATCAGCGTCAAAATTGCCACCTTCGAAATCTTCTTTTGTCCATAGTTTTGGAGCATAAGCTAGTTTAGCTCTTGCGTAATATCCTTGAGTCGTGTAGGATACATTGTTTCTGCTGTCAAAAAGCTGTGAAATACCCAGCAGTAACTGTTGGCCACCTTTTTTTCCTAGTAATAATGCGTCGTCAAAGATACCGTCGATTTCTTTGTCCCTAAATTGTACATAATCATATTGTATATTGACACCAGCGTAATATTTGGAAGCAATTCTTTTTTCTATCTCTAATTTGGCACGAAAAAGTTTCTGACTGATGAGATCTTCATCCGCTTTTTTTGTATCCATACCTATACCATAGTAATTCGAGGGCCAATTGCGGTATCGGAGCTCTGAAATAATGTGATAATCATTATTATCTGTCCAAATATCAGCTTGTAGTTTAATATTGGATTGTTTTTTAGTTGTATAGGTACCCATTAATAAAATGTTTGATGACCTAATACTTGAATCTTTTTTGTTAAAATAGAAATTGTAATTGCTGGCGATTCCATATTCAGCACCTGTCTCTTGCGCATATCCCAAAGCCGGCAATACCATGAATACGCCCGATCTTGTTGAGTCCTTTGAGGTCGAAAAAACTTTTTTCGTAACTTTTTCTATTATATTTTGAGCTTTTACAATATGTGTATCGGTGATGAAAACAATGAATAGTATTGAAACTAGTATTTCGATCACTTTACGCTGATCTCGATTTTGCATGGCCAAACTTAGATAAATTTGTTTTATTTACAATTTTAATTGCGTCATATAGATAACAAATTTATCGATTAACATTTATTTTTTAGGCTCTATGATGGAAGCTCTGTTCTGGATCTCGATCTGTCAAGGATAATAATCTAGCCTATGCAATACTGAATTTTGCACCCGTGTTATTAATTGTCTTATTTCGCTTGAAATTTATTTATCTGCGTATCAGTAGTGTTGTGAAAAAGTAGCGTTTTTTTTAAAAAAATATTTTTGTAATGTGGGTTTAGTGTATATCTTTGCATCAGCAAACAAGGAAATAGCGATGCTAACACAGAAAGTTTGATAGTTCTTTTAAGAGTGAAAAAAAATAAAAAAAAAGCTTGCAAGTGTCAAAATTAAAATAGATATTTGCACTCGCTAAACAAAAGAAATTGAGTTTAGAGATTAGAAAGAAAGCTTTTAAATAAAGACGCCTCTTTAGCTCAGCTGGTAGAGCAACTGACTTGTAATCAGTAGGTCATTGGTTCGATTCCGATAAGAGGCTCAAACATAACTTTATAGTTATGGGGGGGTTCCAGAGCGGTCAAATGGGACGGACTGTAAATCCGTTACTTCGGTTTCGAAGGTTCGAATCCTTCTCCCCCCACACTAAACAGTTTGCGTACTGTTGGTAGGTGAAAATCTAAATAAAACGCAAACAAAGCGGAAGTAGCTCAGTTGGTAGAGCGATAGCCTTCCAAGCTATAGGTCGCGAGTTCGAACCTCGTCTTCCGCTCAAATTTTTAAGTATTGATTTTTAGTCTCTGTCTTCTTTGATAATATTATATCTAAAGGTGGAGGCATTAATCTGTAAACAGGATTTTCGAAAAGCCGAAGTAGCTCAGGGGTAGAGCACTTCCTTGGTAAGGAAGAGGTCGTGGGTTCAAATCCCATCTTTGGCTCGTACAACATTGTATAACAAGTATAGAAATATTTATAATTACTAATTCGCATAAACATGGCAAAAGAGAAATTTGACCGTAGTAAACCACACTTAAACATTGGTACAATCGGTCACGTTGACCACGGTAAAACTACTACAACTGCAGCTATTACTAAAGTATTAGCAGACGCAGGTTTATCAGAAGCTCGTTCATTTGATTCAATTGACTCTGCTCCTGAAGAAAAAGAGCGTGGTATCACGATCAACACTGCACACGTTGAGTATTCAACAGCTAACCGTCACTATGCACACGTTGACTGTCCAGGTCACGCCGATTATGTGAAAAACATGGTTACTGGTGCTGCTCAAATGGATGGCGCTATCATCGTAGTTGCTGCTACTGATGGTCCTATGCCTCAAACACGTGAGCACATCTTATTAGGTCGTCAAGTAGGTATCCCTGCTTTAGTTGTTTTCTTAAACAAAACTGACTTAGTAGATGATGAAGAATTATTAGATTTAGTTGAAATGGAAGTTCGTGAATTATTATCATTCTACGATTATCCAGGAGATGATGTTCCAGTAATTAAAGGTTCTGCTTTAGGTGCTCTTAACGGTGAGCCTGAGTGGGTTGCTAAAATTATGGAATTAATGGATGCTGTTGATAACTACATTCCAATCCCTCCACGTTTAACTGAATTACCTTTCTTAATGCCAGTAGAGGATGTATTCTCGATCACAGGTCGTGGTACTGTTGCTACAGGTCGTATTGAAAGAGGTGTAATCAACTCTGGAGATCCAGTTGAAATCTTAGGTATGGGTGCTGAGAACTTAAAATCTACAGTAACTGGTGTTGAGATGTTCCGTAAAATTTTAGATTACGGTGAAGCTGGTGATAACGTAGGTTTATTGTTACGTGGTATTGAGAAAACTGATATCAAACGTGGTATGGTTATCTGTAAACCAGGATCAGTAACTCCTCACGATTATTTCAAAGCTGAGGTTTACGTTTTATCAAAAGCTGAAGGTGGTCGTCACACACCATTCTTTAACAAATACCGTCCTCAATTCTATTTCCGTACAACAGATGTAACTGGTGAGATTTCATTAGCTGAAGGTACTGAGATGGTAATGCCAGGTGATAACGTTACGATCACTGTTAAATTGATCTCTCCTATCGCTATGGAAAAAGGTCTACGTTTCGCTATCCGTGAAGGTGGTAGAACTGTAGGTGCTGGTCAGGTAACTGAAATTTTATAGTCTTTTAAGATTCTAAAATCACATATAATAAGCTAATCAGTTCATACTGATTAGCTTATTTTTTCAGTCCAGATTATTGATTAAAAAACAATAAAAAAAGATTAAAAAAATTTGCAGGGAATAGTTTAAAACACTATATTTGCATCATCAAAATAAGATAATACACGGGAATAGTTCAACGGTAGAATAGAGGTCTCCAAAACCTTTGATCAGGGTTCGAATCCTTGTTCCCGTGCTTAATAAATAAACTGAAAATGGCAAAAGTACTTGATTTTTTTAAAGACTCTTATGTCGAAATTACAGAGAAGGTTACTTGGCCTACTTGGGGTCAATTACAGAACTCCGCTGTAATTGTACTTGTTGCTTCTGTTATAATAGCGTTATTGGTTTTTGTAATGGATAAAGCTTCAAGTAACGTATTAGAGTTATTGTACGGTATTGCTTCTTAATTTCATCAAACATTATTTATGGCAGATCAAAGTTTAAAATGGTACGTAGTTCGTGCAGTGAGTGGTAAGGAGAAGAAGGTAAAGCAATATATCGATGCCGAAGTTAGCCGTTTAGGAATTGAGCATTTGATTACTCAAGTGTTGATTCCGATGGAGAAGTACTATTTGATGCGTGATGGAAAGAAAGTGGCTAAAGAGCGTAACTACTATCCTGGATACGTTTTGCTAGAAGCTGCTTTAGATGGTGAGTTGGAACACATTATAAAAGGAGTTAATAGTGTCATTGGATTTTTAGGGGATAAAGCAGGTAATGCTATTCCGTTACGCCAAGCTGAGGTTAATCGTATTCTAGGTAAAGTAGATGAGATGGCTGAGCAGGGTGAGACAATTAATGTACCATATTACGTTGGTGAGACAGTGAAAGTGAATGATGGTCCATTTAATGGTTTCACAGGTGAGATCGAAGAAGTTCATGAAGATAAGAAAAAACTGATTGTAATGGTGAAAGTTTTCGGAAGAAAAACACCATTGGAATTAAACTACATGCAAGTAGAAAAAGAATAATAAAAAGAGCAAAGTACAACTTTGCTCTTTTTATGTTAAAATAAATTTGCAAATAGATTTAATTCTATATATCTTTGCACCTCATTTGGTGGTTAAACGCAAGTTAATAGCCAGGTGAAATAATAAATGTTACGTTATTTGCTTCCAACTTACTAACAAACATTTAATAATTTAATTCAAAACAAGATGGCAAAAGAAGTCAGTGCGTTAGTAAAATTACAAGTTAAGGGCGGAGCTGCGAATCCATCTCCACCAGTAGGACCTGCTTTAGGTGCTAAAGGTGTGAACATTATGGATTTCTGTAAACAGTTCAACGCTCGTACGCAAGACAAACCAGGAAAAGTATTGCCTGTTGTCATTACAGTTTACGCTGATAAATCTTTTGATTTTATCATTAAAACTCCACCAGTTGCTATTCAATTGAAAGAAACTGCGGGTTTAAAAAGCGGTTCAGGTGAGCCTAACCGTAAAAAAGTAGCTTCAGTTACTTGGGAACAAGTAGAAGTTATTGCTAAAGATAAAATGGTAGATTTAAACGCGTTTACTTTAGATGCTGCTATGAGAATGGTAGCTGGGACAGCACGTAGTATGGGTATTACTGTATCAGGTAATGCTCCTTGGAACAATTAATTAAGAAATCAATTTAAGAAAAGTGGCTAGATTAACAAAAAATCAAAAAGCGGCACTATCCAAAATTGAAGCTGGTAAAGCATACTCTTTAAAAGAAGCTGCGGCTTTAGTTAAAGAAATCTCATTGACCAAATTCGATGCTTCTGTGGATATCGACGTTCGTTTAGGCGTAGATCCCCGTAAAGCAAATCAAATGGTTCGTGGTATTGCAACTTTACCTCACGGAACTGGTAAAACTGTACGTGTTTTAGTTTTATGTACTCCTGATAAGGAAGAAGAAGCTAAAGCAGCAGGTGCTGATTTCGTAGGTTTAGATGAGTATATCAGTAAAATTGAAGGCGGTTGGACTGACGTTGATATCATTATTACAATGCCTAGTGTGATGGCTAAAGTAGGTAAATTGGGTCGTATTTTAGGTCCAAGAAACTTAATGCCAAATCCTAAAACTGGTACTGTAACTACAGAAGTAGGTAAAGCAGTAACAGATGTTAAAGGCGGTAAGATTGATTTCAAAGTTGATAAAACTGGTATCATCCATACTTCAGTTGGTAAAGCGTCGTTCGATGCAGACAAAATTTATGAAAACGCATTAGAGGTATTACAAACTATCTCTCGTTTAAAACCGTCTGCAGCAAAAGGAACATACTTTAAAAGCATTCACATTTCATCAACTATGAGTCCTGGTATTCATATTGAGACTAAATCAGTAGCGGGTATTTAATCATGAGAAAAGAAGAAAAACAAGAAATTGTTCAAGCTTTGGCAGAGCAGATTAAATCTTACGGTAATTTCTATATTACTGACACTTCTGAATTATCGGTAGAGAAAGTGAATGGCATTCGTCGCAAATGTTTCGAAAGTGATATTGAAATTAAAGCTGTTAAAAACACTTTAATCAAAAAAGCATTAATCGAAGCTGGTGTTGATTCAGAAGAGATCTTAGGAGCATTGAAAGGTGCCTCTACAATGATGTTCTCTGAAGTAGCAAATGCTCCAGCGAAATTAATCCAAGCTTTACGTAAAGAAGGTGATAAACCTTTGTTGAAAGCTGCTTATATCCAAGAAACTGCATTTGTAGGTGACAATCAGTTGAAAGCATTAGTGAGTCTTAAATCTAAAAATGAACTCATCGCTGACGTTATCGCTGCATTGGAATCTCCTGCTAAGAATGTTATTTCAGCTCTTCAATCGGGTGGAAATACAATTTCAGGTTTAGTAAAAGCTTTAGAGCAAAGAGGTTAACGAATACTCTTTTATAATAAAACATTCGTACTATTATTAATAACAATTTTTCATAACGACATTCAAAAATTCAAAATAAAATGGCAGATTTAAAACAACTTGCTGAGCAGTTAGTAAACTTGACAGTAAAAGAAGTTAAAGAACTAGCTGATATCTTAAAAGACGAGTACGGTATCGAGCCTGCTGCTGCTGTTGCAGTTGCTGCTGCTCCAGCTGAAGCTGCTGCTGCTGAAGAGAAAACATCTTTCGATGTTATCTTGAAAGAAGCTGGTGGTGCTAAATTAGCTGTAGTTAAATTAGTAAAAGATTTAGCTGGATTAGGCTTGAAAGAAGCTAAAGATTTAGTAGATGGCGCTCCTAAAGAAATCAAAACTGGTGTTTCTAAAGACGAAGCACAAGCGTTGAAACAACAATTAGAAGAAGCTGGAGCTGTTGTTGAGATTAAATAATCTTATCTAACAAGCCCTCAAAAGGTTTAGACTCTGACGTAATTTCGTTAGAGTCTATTCCTATTTATGATATTTGACTACTAGTCTATGTGTGTGCTGAACATAGTCGAGATGTAGTAATAACAGCATAGTTAAGCTCAGTTTTTTTAAAACTAAAATTCATATCCCCTTGGCAAACAATAATATTCAACAAGAAAGAGTAAATTTTGCGACAAGCAGGAAAGTTCTGGAATATCCAGATTTCTTAGATGTGCAATTGCAATCTTTCAAGGAGTTTTTTCAATTAGAAACTACTTCTGACAACCGCCATCAGGAAGGGCTGTTCAAGGTATTCTCGGAAAACTTCCCTATTTCTGATTCTAGAAACATTTTTGTGCTCGAGTTTTTGGATTATTTTATTGATCCTCCTCGCTATGATATACAAGAATGTATCGAACGTGGGTTAACTTATAGCGTTCCTCTAAAGGCGAAGTTAAAGTTATCATGTAATGATGAAGAACACGAAGATTTCGAAACTATTGTACAGGACGTATATTTGGGAACTATCCCATATATGACACCGAAAGGTACTTTCGTGATTAATGGTGCGGAGCGCGTAATCGTATCTCAATTACACCGTTCACCTGGCGTTTTCTTTGGTCAAAGTAGACACACAAATGGTACTAAACTATATTCTGCAAGGGTAATTCCTTTTAAAGGATCTTGGATCGAGTTTGCAACTGACGTTAATAACGTTATGTATGCTTATATCGACCGTAAGAAAAAATTCCCAGTTACTACTTTATTACGTGCTATCGGTTATGATTCGGATAAGGATATCTTAGAATTATTTGATCTTGCTGATGAAGTTAAAGTTAGTAAATCTGGTCTTAAGAAATACGTTGGTCGTCGTTTGGCGGCAAGGGTATTGAAAAAATGGATTGAAGATTTCGTTGATGAGGATACAGGTGAAGTTGTATCTATTGACCGTAATGAGATCATACTTGAACGTGAGACTGTTTTAGAAGAAGATCACATTGATTTGATCATCGACGCTGGAGTAAAATCTATTATTTTAGCGAAAGAAGATGCATCTAACAATGCGGACTATTCAATTATATATAACACATTACAAAAAGATACGTCTAACTCTGAGAAAGAGGCAGTAGAGCACATCTACCGTCAATTACGTAACGCTGAACCACCTGATGAGGAAACTGCTCGTGGTATCATCGACCGTTTATTCTTCTCGGACAAACGTTACGATTTAGGTGATGTTGGTCGTTACCGCATTAACCGTAAATTGAAATTAAATACTCCTGATGAAACGAAGGTATTGACTCGTGAAGATATCATCGCTATCGTGAAGTATTTGATTAACTTAATCAACTCTAAAGCTGAGGTGGATGATATTGACCACTTATCTAACCGTCGTGTACGTACTGTAGGTGAGCAATTATACGCGCAATTTGGAGTAGGTCTTTCTCGTATGGCACGTACTATTCGTGAACGTATGAACATTCGTGATAATGAGGTTTTCACACCGACAGATTTAATTAATGCACGTACGTTATCGTCTGTTATTAATTCTTTCTTTGGTACTAACCAGTTATCACAGTTCATGGATCAAACTAACCCTCTTGCAGAGATCACGCACAAGCGTCGTCTTTCGGCTTTAGGTCCAGGTGGTCTTTCTCGTGAGCGTGCTGGTTTCGAGGTTCGTGACGTTCACTATACGCACTACGGTCGTTTGTGTACAATCGAAACTCCTGAGGGACCAAATATTGGTTTGATTTCTTCATTAGCTGTTCACGCTAAGATTAATAATTTAGGTTTTATCGAAACGCCATACCGTCGTGTTGAAGATGGTCGTGTTGTGGTTGAAGAACCTGTACATTATTTATCTGCTGAGGACGAAGATGAGAAAACAATCGGTCAAGCTAATGCACAATATGATGATAATGGTAATTTTATCGATGCTAAAGTAAAAGCTAGATATTTTGGTGATTTCCCGGTAATCGAACCTACACGTTTGGATTATATGGATGTTGCACCTAACCAGATTACATCTATTGCGGCTTCATTAATTCCTTTCTTGGAGCATGATGATGCCAACCGTGCATTGATGGGATCAAACATGCAGCGTCAAGCTGTTCCAATTTTACGTCCACAAGCACCTATCGTAGGTACTGGTCTAGAAGGCCGTGTTGCGAAAGATTCTCGTACATTAATTAATGCAGAGGGTGATGGTGTGGTTGAGTATGTAGATGCGGATGAGATTAAAATTCGTTACGACCGTACTGATGATGACCGTTTAGTGTCATTTGATGATGACGTGAAAACATATAGATTGATCAAATTCAAGAAAACCAATCAGAATACTTGTATGAACTTAAAACCTATTGTAGGTAAAGGGCAACGTGTGACTAAAGGTCAGGTATTATGTGAAGGTTATGCAACTGAAAATGGTGAATTAGCATTAGGACGTAACTTGAAAGTTGCATTCATGCCTTGGCAAGGATATAACTTTGAGGATGCGATCGTAATTTCTGAGCGTGTAGCAAAAGAAGACTGGTTTACTTCTCTTCATATTGAAGAGTTTGAATTGGAAGTTCGTGATACAAAACGTGGTGAAGAAGAATTAACAGCAGATATCCCTAACGTTTCGGAAGAAGCGACTAAAGACTTAGACGAAAACGGTATCATCCGTATTGGTGCTGAGGTTAATGGTGGTGATATCTTGATTGGTAAAATCACTCCAAAAGGTGAGTCTGATCCTTCTCCAGAAGAGAAATTATTACGTGCAATCTTTGGTGACAAAGCGGGTGACGTTAAAGATGCTTCATTAAAAGCTTCTCCTTCATTGAAAGGTGTTGTTATTGATACGAAGTTGTTTGCACGCGCTAAGAAAATGTCAAAAGAAGTTGAGCGTAAAACATTAGAGAAATTAGAAACAGCGCATGAAAGAGCTGTTAAGATTTTGAAAGAACGTTTAGTAGAGAAATTGTTTACAGTTGTAAATGGTAAAACTGCTCAAGGTATCTATAATGTATATAAAGAATTATTAGTAGCGAAAGGAGCTAAGTTTACACAAAAAATCTTAGCTGAATTAGACTACAATAATATCAACCCTACAGGTTGGACAACTGACGAAGATAAGAATGAAATGATTAAAGCTGCTTTACACTTCTATAACATTAAGTTAAACGAAGAGTTAGGTGCTTTCAAACGTGATAAATTCGCAGTTTCTGTCGGTGATGAATTGCCATCAGGTATCGTTCAAATGGCTAAAGTTTACGTTGCTAAGAAACGTAAATTGAAAGTAGGGGATAAGATGGCTGGTCGTCACGGTAATAAAGGTATTGTTGCACGTATTGTACGTGATGAAGATATGCCTTTCTTAGATGATGGAACACCAGTAGATATCGTGTTAAACCCATTAGGTGTACCTTCTCGTATGAACTTGGGACAGATTTACGAAACTGTTTTAGGTTGGGCTGGTCAAAAATTAGGTGTTAAATTTGCAACTCCTATTTTCGACGGTGCTGAAAAAGAAGAGGTAGAAGACTGGGTAGCTAAAGCTGGTTTACCTGCTTCAGGTAGAACTTACTTGTACAATGGTTTAACGGGTGAGCGTTTTGACCAACCAACTACAGTTGGTGTGATCTATATGTTGAAATTAGGACACATGGTTGATGATAAGATGCACGCTCGTTCGATCGGACCATACTCATTGATTACACAACAACCATTGGGTGGTAAAGCTCAATTCGGGGGTCAGCGTTTTGGTGAGATGGAGGTTTGGGCATTAGAGGCATTTGGTGCATCTAATATCCTACAAGAAATCTTGACTGTGAAATCGGATGATGTTGTTGGTCGTGCGAAAACTTACGAGGCTATCGTAAAAGGAAACAATTTACCAACTCCATCTGTACCAGAATCGTTTAACGTATTGGTACATGAGTTACGTGGTTTAGGTTTAGATATCACATTGGATTAATTAAGCAAAGTGAAGTTTTAGTGATCGCTATGATCACTAAAACTTCTTCATAAAGCTTTAACTTTTGAATAAGTATGTCTTACAAAAAAGATAATAAAATTAAAAGCAACTTTACATCAATTACTGTAAGCTTGGCGTCTCCAGAAACAATTTTAGAGCGTTCAAGTGGTGAAGTTGTAAAACCGGAAACGATTAACTATCGTACCTACAAACCAGAACGTGATGGTTTATTCTGTGAGCGTATCTTTGGTCCTGTAAAGGATTATGAATGTCACTGTGGTAAATACAAACGTATCCGTTACAAGGGTATCGTATGTGACCGTTGTGGTGTTGAAGTTACGGAGAAAAAAGTACGTCGTGAGCGTATGGGACACATTTCATTAGTGGTTCCTGTTGCTCATATCTGGTACTTCCGTTCTCTTCCAAATAAAATTGGTTATTTATTAGGTCTTCCTACCAAGAGACTAGACATGATTATCTACTACGAAAGATATGTAGTTATTCAGGCTGGTATTAAAGAGGATGATGGTATCAACTATATGGACTTCTTGACTGAAGAAGAATATTTAGATATTTTAGATACATTACCGAAAGAAAATCAATATTTAGATGACAACGATCCTCAAAAGTTCGTTGCTAAAATGGGTGCTGAAGCGTTAGAAGAATTATTGAAACGTATTGATTTAGATAAATTATCTTATGATTTGCGTCATCAAGCGGCTAACGAAACTTCTCAACAACGTAAAAATGAGGCCTTAAAGCGTCTTCACGTTGTAGAAGCATTCCGTGGTTCTAGAGATCGTATTGAGAATCGTCCGGAGTGGATGATTGTTAAAATCGTTCCTATTATTCCACCGGAATTGCGTCCATTAGTGCCTTTAGACGGTGGTCGTTTTGCGACTTCAGATTTAAATGATTTATACCGTCGTGTTATTATCCGTAATAACCGTTTGAAACGTTTAATTGAAATCAAAGCGCCAGAAGTAATTTTACGTAATGAAAAACGTATGTTACAAGAGGCTGTAGATTCATTATTCGATAACTCACGTAAAGTTAACGCAGTTAAAACTGAAGGTAACCGTGCGTTGAAATCATTATCTGATATCTTAAAAGGTAAACAAGGTCGTTTCCGTCAAAACTTATTGGGTAAACGTGTGGATTATTCGGCTCGTTCGGTAATCGTCGTTGGACCGCACTTGAAATTACACGAGTGTGGTATCCCTAAAGATATGGCAGCAGAACTTTACAAACCGTTTATCATTCGTAAGATGATCGAACGTGGTATCGTTAAAACTGTAAAATCGGCTAAGAAAATTGTAGATCGTAAAGATCCAGTTGTTTGGGATATTTTAGAAAACGTGTTGAAAGGTCACCCGGTATTATTAAACCGTGCACCTACGCTTCACAGATTGGGTATTCAAGCTTTCCAACCTACGTTAGTAGAGGGTAAAGCAATTCAATTACACCCATTAGTGTGTACAGCGTTCAACGCCGATTTTGATGGTGACCAAATGGCAGTCCACTTACCTTTAGGTAATGCTGCAGTTTTGGAAGCACAAGTTTTAATGTTGGCTGCTCACAATATCTTAAATCCTGCAAATGGTTCTCCAGTAACAGTACCATCTCAGGATATGGTTTTGGGTCTTTATTATATTACTAAAGGCCGTAAGAGCACACCAGACCATATCGTTCATGGTGAAGATATGATTTTCTATTCTGCTGAAGAGGTTATTATCGCTTTAAATGAGAAGAAAATTGATTTGCATGCTTTTATTAAGGTAAAAACTAAAATCAGAACAAAAGACGGTAGTATTGTTGATACGTTATTAGATACAACAGTTGGTCGTGTTATCTTCAACCAGGTTGTACCTCATGAAGTAGGTTTCATCAACGAGTTATTAACGAAGAAATCTTTGCGTAATATCATTGGAGAAATTGTGAAAACTACGGGTATGGCTCGTGCTGCACAGTTCTTGGACGATATGAAGGAATTAGGTTTCCAAACGGCCTTCAAAGGTGGTTTATCGTTTAATTTGCAAGATTTGAACATTCCTGCTGCTAAAACTGACTTAATTCAACAAGCTACTAACGAAGTTGAAGAAGTAATGAATAACTATAACATGGGTTTCATTACTAACAACGAACGTTATAATCAAATTATCGATATTTGGACACGTATCAACAATAAGTTGACATCACACGTAATGGATATCTTATCGAATGACAACCAAGGTTTCAACTCTGTATATATGATGCTTGATTCTGGGGCGCGTGGTTCGAAAGAGCAAATTCGTCAGTTGTGTGGTATGCGTGGTTTGATGGCTAAACCTCAGAAATCTGGTTCAGCTGGTGGTGAAATTATTGAGAATCCGATTTTATCAAACTTTAAAGAAGGACTTTCAGTATTAGAGTACTTTATCTCTACCCACGGTGCGCGTAAAGGTCTTGCCGATACGGCATTGAAAACTGCCGATGCGGGTTACTTAACACGTCGTTTACATGACGTTGCACAGGATATGATTGTTATTACGCAAGACTGTGGAGGTTTAAGAGGTATTTACACAACTGCATTAAAAGATAACGATGATATTGTAGAACCGTTATACGATCGTATTTTAGGTCGTGTTTCATTATACAATGTATATGATCCTGAAACAGGTGAATTACTCGTTTCTGAAAATGAAGATATTGAAGAAGCTGTTGCTGAACGTATTGAAGCTTCAGGTATTGAGGGGGTTGAGATCCGTACCGTATTAACATGTGAGTGTAAACGCGGTGTATGTGCTAGCTGTTACGGTCGTAACTTGGCATCTGGTAAACGTGTTCAATTGGGAGAGGCTGTCGGTGTAATTGCAGCGCAATCAATTGGTGAGCCAGGTACACAGTTAACGCTTCGTACTTTCCACGTCGGTGGTACGGCTTCTAACATTGCTGCTGAGTCACAAATCTCTTCTAAATATGCTGGTACTGTAGAATTTGAAAACCTACGTACAGTATCTCAAGAAGGTGAAGACGGTACGCATCAAGTAGTATTGGGTCGTTCAGGTGAGATTAAAATTTTGGATGAAACTAAGAAAATTGTATTCCAACAAAATATCCCTTACGGTTCTCAATTATTTGTAGAAGAAGGCAGTCAAGTAGCTAAAGGTGATAAATTAGTAGCATGGGATCCATACAATGCTGTTATTATCTCTGAGTTTGCCGGTAAAGTTGAATTTGATGCAATTGTTGAAGGTGTAACTTTCCGCGAAGAGTCAGATGAACAAACGGGTCACAAAGAGAAAGTAATTATTGAAACTCGTGATAAAACGAAGAACCCTGCGATTAAAATTTTAGATAAAAAAGGTGAAGTAATTCGTACATATAACATTCCAGTAGGAGCTCACGTTTCTGTATCGGACGGTGTAACTGTTAAAGAAGGTGGTATCTTGGTTAAGATTCCTCGTTCTACAGGTAAAACGCGAGATATTACAGGGGGTCTACCTCGTGTAACGGAATTATTCGAAGCGCGTAATCCTTCTAATCCAGCAGTTGTAACTGAGATTGATGGTGTTGTAACTTTAGGTGGTGTTAAACGTGGTAACCGTGAGATCTCTATTGAGTCACGCGATGGCCAAATTAAGAAATACCTAGTTCCACTTTCGAAACATATCTTAGTACAGGATAATGACTTTATTAAAGCAGGTATGCCTTTATCGGATGGTTCGATCTCTCCAGCAGATATCTTATCAATTAAAGGTCCTTCGGCAGTACAGCATTATATCGTAAATGGTATTCAAGAGGTATACCGTCTTCAAGGTGTAAAAATTAATGATAAACACTTTGAGACGATCGTTCACCAAATGATGCAAAAAGTGAATATTGAAGATCCAGGAGATACGCGTTTCTTAGAAAAAGAAGCAGTTAACAAATGGGATTTCATGGAAGAAAATGATTCACTTTACGACAAGAAAGTTGTTGTTGATGCGGGTGACTCTAATGACTTACGTCCGGGACAGATCGTTTCATTACGTAGATTACGTGAAGAAAACTCTAGCTTGAGACGTCGTGATCAAAAACTAGTAGAGGTACGCGATGCTATTCCAGCAACTTCAAGTCCTTTATTACAAGGTATCACTAGAGCTTCGTTAGGAACGAAATCATTTATCTCTGCAGCATCATTCCAAGAGACTACTAAAGTCTTGAACGAAGCAGCTATTGCAGGTAAACGTGATAATTTATTAGGATTGAAAGAGAATGTAATTGTGGGTCACTTGATCCCTTCAGGTACAGGTCTTCGTCAATACGGTAATATTATCGTTGGTTCACGTGAAGAATATGATCAATTATTGGCTTCGAAAGAAGAAGATTAATAATTTATTAATAATACTTAAAAGGGTTGCAAATTTTATTTGCAACCCTTTTTTTTAAAATATTATACTACGACTCTTGTATATATACAGGTTGTTGCTGCAACCTGGTTAAAGAATGAATACTATTTGGTTCCAGCTACCTTTTCGTGAATAGGCATTTAGTACTTTTTAAGAAACATCAGCAAAGCCTTAATCTACGCATAGTATACTGAATTCAGTTGCAACAGAGGTAACCGCTTAGTGTTGATGATCGTTCAACGTCAATTCGAATGTTTCGATGAAATAGTCATCATCAGGAGTGATTGAGTAGGGGAGACCCAAGAAAATAGCATGACATGGTGCATCAGATAAATCGATGTGCCGTTCCAGATAAGATTTTCGTTCATTATGTAAAAGTTTTTGTTACGGATAAGCGGTAAGTGAAGATCTTTGGATGATCCACATATCGGGTGCTAAAAGTTAATTTACCGAAATGTACATTCCTTATTAAATGATCGGATATTTTCCGTTATTGATAAAAGATTTGCATTAAATGCTTACCTGAGCAGGTGTGTATTGAATCGCAAATTATTGTTTTTCTCAGATTAGCAATATTTTTTTGTGCATTATACCAATATATACTATGGGATTGCAGCAATTAGTCATTGAAATGGAGTTTAAGTATAGCAGTCCAAAACACCTTATAAAAGAAGGAACCAGTCCTTTTTTATTCCAGATATCTTGCTATTGATCTATAGCTTATAAATCAATCATCCAATGTTACAGCTAGTTAACCTTATTATGGAGAAATAAGCGAAAAAAGATTAGGAAGTGATTATAAAAAGTCCCTATCTTTGCACCACTCCGCAAGGGAGGAACGGCTGATCCGAAAGGATAGGTACTGAAAAAAGAAGGGTTTAATGAAAATTAAACGCAGAAACAGCAGGAAAACAAAAAAAATAAATTTTCACATTTATTTTGGAGAAACCAAAAAGATTTCTACCTTTGCAGTCCCAACGGAAACGAAGGGAAACAGAAACAAGATCGATA